>OFRM01000039.1_pt1 | contig 46847 bp, 60 predicted proteins | sample 1543101 | NCBI WGS metagenome assembly OFRM01 (sample SAMN07774223, study PRJEB24372) | wastewater metagenome | isolation source: Exp Tend VB 0WW | collected 2016-02
CATAATTTTATGGGTTAAGCGGTTAAATTGTTGCCTTAATCGCGCCTCCCTCCCGGCGGAGAGAGAAGAGCTATAAAGCTGCAAACTAGTCGTTATCAGGAGCCACAACGGTAATAGCCGTAGCAGCGATCTGTTCAACAAGCCAACCATTCGATGAGATTTGCGTACAACGGACTGTTGTATTCGCAGCCACGTCGAGCTGGTTCGTTCCATCTGAATCAACTTGGTTGATAGTGTTGTTAGAACCAGCGGGGGTAAGGAGTTCATACCCGTTTGCGCCTACAGAGAGGAAGATTTCCTGGCCGACCGTCCCGACGTTGATGCCAGGAAGAGTGATCGCGTTGGTCGCAGAGGCGGAGGTCACGCCAACGATTTTTTTAAGCCCAGTCAGCGCGGTGAGTGCGCCAGTAGTCAGGCCGTCAGCAGTTGAGGTAGCGGTGGCAGTCTCAACAAGAGCTGATAAAGGAGAGATCCACTCAGGAGCGGTGCCTCCAGTGTTCATGTGGTACATTTGGTTCCCTGCGCCTTTTGCAAGTCGAGCCGTAACTGTAGCGGAAGTTTTGTAGAATGTGTCCCCTGCGGCATCTGAGCCGAGAGTCAAGTCTGTAACAGTGAGAGCCCCGTTGTTTGCCATTGTCGCGTCACCACTTACGGTAACGGCAGCAGCCACGTTGGACGCATTCCCTACATAAATCTTGCCGGAAGCAAGTGTAGGAGTGATTGGGGCGTCGACGTTTCCATTCTCGTCAATCACCACCGTTCCATTGACCTTTATCCCACCTGCTGCGTCTACGATGTCGAAATTAGTTGTTCCCATATACTTTTAGTAGGTTACTTTTTCTCAATCTATGGGCCTTTCGGCCTTCCTCCCCGCCCCTACTAAGGGCGGGGGTCTAAATGAGAAAGTTTGAATTAAAAACTAAGCTGAGTAGGCAGCTCCATCACCTTTGCTTCCCCAGATACCTCTCCAGTCCCAGTACCCAGCAGCCCAACGAGCGTTCACTGTGTATTTGACGTTGAGGTTGTCTTCGTCAACGGAAGTACGAGCCTCGAGAGATTTACGGTCGATGACAAGAAGCTTGGTCATTTCAGGCATCAAGAGGAACCACTGAGTGTCAGAACCGCCTTGAGAAGCCCCAAGGTACTTGGAGATCGCGAGGTCGAAGTTTGCACCTTTGTAGAAGTTGATGTCGTTGTTCGCAGTCCCACTTCGGTAATCAGACTTCAAGATTTCCATAGCAGTCTTTTCGAGAGCAGGAGAAGTAAGAAGTAAGAAACGTCCAGTAGTGTCAATAGGCGTTCCGTCATCTTCGAGTTGAGCGAGGATAGCGAGACGAGCCACATTGATGTTTGCCTCAGTAAGAGGGATTCCAGTTGCAGAAGCGTTGGATTGAGCAGTTCCGCCGTCTTTACGAGGGTGGATTGTGCTCACCATAGGCACGGCATCGCCATAACGCATAGTTGGGAATCCAGTGAGACTGTCCGTTGTACGGAAAGCGTCGTTGAAAACTTGGTAAACGTGTTTTTCCTTAGTCGTGAGACCACGGCGAGTGAGTTGCTTAGCAGCGTTGAGTTTTTCTTTGAAGTCAACGTCTTCGATTTCTTCCATCGTGGCTTCAATAGCTTTACCGTACGTCACAGGAATGAATTCCGTGTTGTAGGTTTTGATACGAGCAGCGCGAGTGAAGTTGTCACCTTCATCTTTCTTCACGAGATTCCCAGGGCCAGCGACGCCAGTGAAGCGTTCGCGTTCCTTTTGAGAAGAACGTACCTCGAAGAGATTGGTGTATCCGGCCTTGTAGTCAGACACAGTTTGGTCGAAGACATCCATGAATTGGGCTTCAACCCCACGAGTCAGACCACCGAAGGTCGAGCGGGTTTCAATAGTTCCAGCGGGCATAATTTAAAATGTTACGGATTAAGCGTCGAGTTGGTGCTCGTAGATAGATACGAGAACACGAGTGGAGTCTTCAGGATCGACACCGTGGGAAACCCACTGAGCTGAAGAGGTTGCGGCGGTGGATTCATCAAGCACGAGAGCGCCAGACGTATGATCCATGTAGTATCCTGCGAGGCCAGATCCGGTAGTTGTACCGAGAGTGTCGTCTTCAGAAACGCTATAGATAGCATCCTTGTTCACGAGAACTTGAGCTTTTACGAGGCCAACAGTTGCGTTGTCGGAAGCAGCGGTGTAGTCACCGGTGGGATCAAAGTCAGCACCAGCACCGTTGTTACGGAGAACTTCTCCGTTTTTTCCAACGATACTTTGCACGACTCCGTAGACGCTTGATCCAGCAGGGCAAGTCACAAAGTTCCCAGAAGCAAGACGCACAGCTTCTCCAGGACGGAGAACTTCGCTGTTCGCGATTGTTTTGAGTTCGATTTGAGCGTTTGCGCCCTTTTTACGAAGCAGAAAGGTCATATTTCTAAAAGTTAGTTATTTTTTCAGGTGTGGGTATTTTTCTTGGAGTTCGAGATATCGATCTAAGGGTAAGCCCGAAGCCTTTTGACCAGCCTCTTGATCGGCAGAAAGTTTCATCTTTCTTCGTTCAACGGGGGCTCCTTCTCCTCCACCTGAAGGGGAAGTCATCGCTTTTTTCTTAGCTACGTCCAACATTGTTTTTTGGCGTACTTCGTTCTCAAAGTCTCCAGGGAACATCGCGATAAACGCGCGTTTTAGGGAGGTCTTGAGGTCGACGCTAGAATCAGCTTCACGAATGGAAGCAGCGACTGTCTTAAGATTTTGCGAGATAACCTGGAACTGTTCATCGGTATAGCCGAGGGATTCTTGGAATTCCTGGGTAGCCGACTTTTCCGTAACGACTTTCTCGTGCTTAGCGAGGTACTCGGCCATCTTTTGTTCAAACATGGCGTCTGTTACCACCCCTTGAGGGGCGTAAGCTTGTGGAGCAGGTGCCCGCTCTTGACGTTGCCTAAAGATGGCATCGGCTCGGGCGTAAGCGTCTGGATTCTCCGCAGAGATTCGTTCGGCAAGTTTTCGGTTGAAAAGCTCGCTTTTCGGGTCATACATTTCAATGAGCAGCTCAGGGTTTTTACTGACGGCAACCGTTAGCATTTTGTCGCTAGTGGATGCCCGTTCCCCGAGTTCCGCGATCTTGCGATCAGCGTGTTTCTTGGCTTTTAAGAGAGGGTCAAGTTCCTCTTCCGCGTCTCCTTCGGGTGTCCCGGTGGGATCTTCCAGAGATTCTTCGTTTTGAATCGAGGTGCCTTCCTCGGTTCCTGTGTCGGCTTCAGAGTGCCCGTTAGGGTTCTGTTCGATTACAGGGGTAATTGCGCTGTCCTTCTCCTCGGCGGATGGGATAGCCGTAGCGCGATCTTCTGTCATAGAAAATTGTTAAAGGTCAAAAACCACCTTTCTCAAGATGGTCTTCGGAATTCTGCCTAGAGGAGGAAACCGCCGCCCCTCGTCTAAACAGAACACCACAGAACATTCTGAGGAATTTGGCGGTTTTCCATCGGGTTCAAAGAGCGCGGACTAATTCGATCCTAAATTAAGCTTGCGGGGTTGTCAAACTATTGTCTTTTTGGGATTTCTTAAGGAGTAGGGCTTTCTTTTTTTCAATCGCTTCTCCGAAATATTTTTCAACAAGATCCACCACAAAGTACATTCCTTGGATTCTACCCTGTTGGAGAGGGTTGATCGCCGCTTCTGAGCGGAGAGCATCGATCGAGTCCTTGGCGATTTTCGTCATCAAGACTTCTCGACAAGCTTGCCACTCTACAAGATTCTTCAGGTTGGACGCTGGGACGAGCAATGGCTCGGTTGCTTTCGCGAACTCGGCAGTCTTCTCAAAGTACAATTCTAGTGTTTCGGAGAGTTCCATTACATTTGGGGTTGAGCGATATTAAAATCTTGCTGAGCAAATTGAGCTACATCCTTGCCTTGGGTCGGGGTTTGAGGGGCCATTTGATACCCAGCGCCAGGAGCACCAGCAGTTCCCTCGCCTGGCTTAGGCTGAGGAACCCCGAGAGGAAGTTGGTTTGAACTTGCGTCCACGTTCTTGTTGAGGATCGTTTGTGGGATCTCATAGACGTCGGCCCAGAATTCGAGGATGTTGGCAGGATTGAGCAAGTTGACTTGAGCGACTTGAAGTAAGACAGGGAGCACGTTGATTGCTTCTTGGAAGCGGAGTTTCTTAAGTTCCTTCGAGGTATTGAGCTGGAAGGTGATTGATAGATCGTAATCTTCAAGATCAGCGGGATCGAGTTCAAAGAAGTCGATGTAGCCGTCGGCTGGGATAAAGTCCACGCCCATTGGCATTTCAGTCTCAGGATCGATCTTATCGACGACTTGTTTGTTCTTAACGCGGATTTCACGGCGAGCTGTAGGGGAAACCTGACCGTCGCCGTTAATGTCTTCTTTTGTGATTTGTTCAAGATCTGGGAGGCGATACGCTTGGCGAATATTTGAGTATCTCATTTGTGCGATTTGGCGCACGCCTTCCCAGTTCACGAGCTGCAAAATAAGTTTCAACCGCTTCAGAGAAATTTCTTTCTTGTTCGCCTGTTGAAATGCAGTCGGTTCGGATTTAATTAAAGAACGAATATCCTGGCCTGTACCGAGGATTTCGTATTGTTCGAGACGATCGAGGATCGTGAAGAAGTTGTTTGAGAGCTGCCCGACGGGAAGCTCTTTGATGTCATCGAGAGAACCTTGGACGTTCAAGATGTACCCCATCCCGGCGTACCATTCCTCGTCCATAAGTTCGAGGGTGGAAGCTTTGAGAAGAGGAGGTTGGATCGAGTTTTTGCCCTGATCCATTCCGATGTTCATAATCAGATCCTCTTGGCTGCGAATTCCACGAAGCAGAGAGGGGAGCCCCTTCCCCCAAGGTGAGTTCGCAACTGGGAAACAGGGGGCAACTGCGTAAGGCATTCGTCCGTGCTCGTAGGGGATCGGCTCTCCGGTAGGCCCATTGATGATGCATTCGTCGTTCACCACTACGATGTAGCGTTGAAGGACTCGGCTCCAGTATTCTTTCACTTCGATTCGTTCGCCAGAGTAGATTTCACGTTTTCGTTCTTCGGCATTTTTAGGAGTGTCATCTACAGTTCGGGAGGTCACATAAGCCGCATCTGGGTATTTTGACCAAGATTCGTAAAATGCTTCCGGGGAGTAGAATCTGCGTCGGATACAGTCACGTGCGTCGCGGGCATGAGTAGGTTCCCAAAATGTTTTTGCCGCGTCGTCAATATAAAATTCTTTACATGGAACCCATTCGCCATATACGTCGTCGTATTCCACGATCTCACTTTCCTCGTAGCCGTCATTTTCACTTTCGGCATGGGGGATAGGTTCCTCAGAAACAACTACGTCGCTCGCATCTACGAGTTCCTGGGGGATTTCCATCTGTCGCATGTCCTCTGCGCTGAGTTTAACTTTTTCAAATTTCTTACGGGTGATCCTCTGATAACCCTCGAACCAAACTCCTGACCCTAGACCTAGGATCGACAAATACCACCAGTACATCTGACGATCGGTGTCGGATTTTTCCCAGGCATAGTCCCAAACAGATTGGGCAATGTCTCGTTTTTCAAGTCCACGTTTATTCTTTGGGTTGAAAACTACTCGAAGAGGAGCGTCCACAATCTCCGCCATCGCGTGTTGGATGTGGGAGAATTCAACTGGAAGATTGATGTCGGATGCGTACTGATCTACAGAGTAAAACGGTGCTAAAACGGCTGCGTCGTCCTCCACCCAAACATCTTCAAAAGGCTGCCTCGCAGACTTCATCTTCTGGAATCGAGTCCTCACATATTCTAGCGTTTTCATCTCAACAGGGCTTTTCTCGTAGGTAGGCAAGTGAACGGGTTAACAGGTTAACTTTCCTGATTCTTTAACGAAAACACGTTCTTGTCAAACTTTATTTGCGAATACAAATTCCTCTTGTGCTTTTTCAAGCCCGAGAGGAAGATGGCATAGCTTACATGCGGATCTAGAGTACCACGCCTGGTAACTAACCGACAAGCAAAGTTATTTACCAATTTTTTTATGGACACTGGAAGTATCGAATTTCAAGATGAGGACGGAAATCACGTTCAGGAGTTTTTGCAGCCTTATGACGAGGAGGAGAAGCAAGAGAACCAGCGAAATAAGAACAACGCGGCGCTGATTTGGAAACAGCGATTCTTAAGCGTGGACCTAAAGATGTTGAAAGTTGGGCTCACGCCGTTACAGGCTTTAGTTTACAGTTTTATCACCCAATTTTTCGCAGACGGGGAGTCTCATAAATTCTACTTCACGAACGAACAACTCGCCTCGACTTTTCAAATAGAGCCAAGCGGGGCGACTAGAATTTTAAAAATCCTGGAGGGGTTAGATCTGATAAACATCAAGCATAAAACCGGGGCTAAAGGCGGCCTCGTCCGTTGGGTTGAACCTGTAGAGCCGGGCAAACAAAGTCAAAGGACCACCTTGGAGAAAGTCAAATTACCAAATTTGAGAAAGTCAAATTACAATAACAAGTTAGAGTTAACTAGTTGTAATTCTACTAACGTAGAATACGATGTCACGCCTATTTCGACACTTCCAGAACCCGAGCCTAGTCTTACCACCCCAGTTCCGCCGCCCCCTCCAAAACATGGTAACGAGGAAATCAACCGCTTACTCGTTTGGCTCAAAGGTAAAATTGGGATCGAAGCTTTCGCCGACAAGAGACAGTGGGAACGCCGCTACGCTTCTCATCTCATAAACCTGATAAACAAGATCGGGAAACAAGAGTTCGTAACCCGATTCGACGCCATAGTTGGAGATGAATTCAAGAGGAGAAACTGCAACAAGATCGAGTACATCTACCGTCAAACTCTCGCTTTCGTATCTGAAAAGCCCAAGCCGTCCGCTAAAATCCACTTACTAAACCCCATCGCCAATGGAGACGCCAATCAACAATCTTGAAGCTGAGAAGTCAGTTCTCGGAAGCATCCTCGTAGAAAAGAACGCCGTCTTGAAAATAGTCGGCCTCCTCGACCCCGAGGACTTTTACTACGAAATCAACGGTCATATCTTCGACGCATGTTTGACTCTCTCGGAGAAGAAGAGCCCTATCGATATTTTGCTCCTATCGTCCCTCTTGGAAGATCGGAAACAGCTCGAAGAAGTCGGTGGGAAGTCTTACCTCGAAGAACTTTGCGACTCGGTTATCACGTCGTCTCACATCGTCGCCCATGCGAAAGAAGTCCGAGACGCTGCTATTTTCAGAGCACTTTCTGGAGTCGGGACAAAGATCCACGATGTCGCTAAAAATACCGAACTCAGTTCTGATGAGGCGATTGAAAAGGCCCAACGCCTTCTCTCGTCAATCGTCAGGAGCAAGGCGGAAGAGCGAATCATCGCAGCGCCAAAATCAATCGATAAGTTTGAGGCGTTTGTGAGAACCAGGATGGTGAATAATGCGAACGGAGTCATCACCGGAATCCCGACCGGGTTCTCCGAAATCGATGAAGACTCTCTCCCGGAAGAAGGAAACTTCGTGATCGTAGCCGCCCGCCCTTCCGTCGGGAAATCCGCCTTCGCCGGGAATATCGCCTACAACGCAGCAATGATGGGATCGAATGTGTATTACGTATCCTTGGAGATGACACCAGAAGAACTTATGTCAAGGATCTACGCCCGCATCGCTAAAATCTCTTCCACTAGATTCAAGTACGGTCAAGTTGACGAAGCCACCCTTCTCCGCTGTCGGATGGAGATCGGGGGGATGGTGGGGAATCTTGAATTCGACTTCCTCCCAGGGGCGACGAGTCATCAAATCCTTGCCAAAGCAGATATGCGGAAAGATCTCAACCTCTTGATAATCGACCACATCGACCTCATCAACAACCCGATGCCTCGAGGAGGCTCTCGAGTTCAGATGCTCGGAGAAGTAACCGCAGCATTGAAAACCTTTGCGGGGACTAAAAATTGCGTTGTCATCGGCCTTTCCCAACTTTCCCGAGATGCTAAAAACGAGATGCCAGAACTCTTCCACCTCCGAGATTCAGGAGCCAAAGAGCAGGACGCAGACATCGTTTGGCTACTCCACAGAAGCATCGAACCTGACGGAGACCCCATTGCCTACCTACGTCTCGCGAAGAACCGCACGGGGCGAAAGGGCGACATCGCGATGAAATTCGACGCACCAACATGTACTTTCACGCCTATACAAGCCGCTCCCGCCGCTCCACGAAATACAGTTGGGAGTTGGGAAGACTTGTGATAAATTATTTTTACCTCCTCACCTCTCGCCAAGATGGATGAAATTGATAAGAAGTTAATGGAAATTGTAGACGGAGCCGAAAGTAACGATTTAGAGTTACGCCTCCCAAAGCTCCAGCCTTTTTTAGCCCAGTACGGGTACGAACTCAAAAAAAGTGAACGTGGAGTAACCGAACCCCCTGAAGAACCAAAAGGGCTCACAATGTCAGCCACAGTGCTCAAGTCGAACGACGAGGCCGCCACAAACGAAGAATTGGCCGCTTTTCTCGACATTGCAGCGTCGGAGATGCTGAAAACGTATCAATTAGGCTTTCCGATATTTAAACGCAAGCAAGGGGCCTTAGCTCGCGATATTTTAAATTTAATGATTCGGACGACTTCCCAGCTCATCCTTTTTCTCCAAGCAGGAACTCCTGTAGACCTGAAGGCTGTTCATGCTGATCTTTCAAAAGCACGCGGACTAGTCGAGGTCGGCGTCATGCCAAAGACTATGGGCATCGCAATGGCGGGAGGAGCGCGTCTCGTCCAACTCAATGCAGCTCGCGCTCACTTACATCTCGCCGAGGTAGAGGCTGCTTGGTTCGCTATAGACGTTAAAAACTCATCAACAGCAGGAGTAGCGGTCGCCGTCTCAGAAATGTACGCCCTCACAATCGCGCTCTATCGGCATTACGAAATTAACCTCTAACTATGTTCAAAACGAAGAAAAGCGTTCAGGTCGTTCGGTTCGGAAACCCATGCCACCGCCTCACCATCACTCCAAAGCAGATCACGGTGAAAATCAAAGACCCTTGCTCCTCCGAGGAAGAAGCGAAAGTAACCGCACTCTTTTCAAAGATTTCTGAAAGTTTTGAAAACTCGACTGTCGCGTATCGCGGCGCTCTTAAACTTAAAGATTTCACCATCACAATGTGGGACGACCACAAAACTAGTTCAAGACATTTTAACCTAGACGGACATGAGCAAAATAAGTAAACTTCTCAAGAATTTTAAGTGCCGCCTTGGCCTTCACGCAGCTCTCCTGGAACACAGAAACCAGGGCCATAAGTTCGTAGCGACCTACCTCTACTGCTCAAACTGTAAAGAGTGCGTCAGTACCTATAAAACCTACCAATAACCTCACCGCCATGAGACTCGAAAAACCGCTAAATCCAAATTACTGTGCCACAGTAGTGAAGATTTCAAACATCATCCCTCTTGAGGGGTGCGATAACGTCGTCGCAAGCTCTATCTTTGGCTTCCAAGTTATCATCAGCAATAAAACTAAAATCGGAGACAAGGGGTTCTTTTTCCCGGCAGAAACACAGCTTTCCGAAGGATATTGCTGGGCTAACAATCTTCACCGCCACTCTGAAAAGAATTGCGACCCAGAGGCCAAGGGCTACTTTGAAGACAACCGCCGAGTAAAGGCAGTCAAGTTTAGAGGCCATCGCTCAAACGCGATCTTTATGCCACTCTCTTCAGTAGCAGGGTGGTGCGATCCTGGGGATTTCGTGGAAGGAGATGAATTCGATCATCTTGAGGGGGTCAAAATTTGCGAAAAGTACATCGTCCGAGGGCGCGGTAACGGGCTAAAGAACGCTCAGATGCCAAAAGCGTTCTCTCGCGTCGAACTCAAGTTCATCCCCGAGCACATCGACACAAACAACTACTTCAAGTATTCCGACAGGATTCCAAAATTAGAACCTATCGTCGTCACTCAGAAAGTCCACGGTACTTCCATCCGTATCGCGAATACGATTGTAAAACGTAAACCAACGACGAGGGATCGTATCGCGGCGTTCTTCGGGGCTAAAATTCAAGACACGGAATTTGACTACGTTTATGCGTCTCGTCGCGTCATAAAAGACGCAAATAATCCCAATCAGGCTCACTACTACGACACTGATCTTTGGTCAAACGAGGGGAAGAAACTCGTCGGCCTTATACCTGAAAACTTCGTAGTTTATGGGGAGCTTATAGGTCACACGGATACAGGTCGTGCAATCCAAGCAGGGTACACATATAATCACCCCCAAAAATCGTGTTCGCTCTACATTTATCGAATAGCTTTCGTGAACGCGAAAGGCTTCCTTGTTGATCTCACTTGGGATCAACTTAAGAAGTTCTGCGAAGAACGCGGGCTCAAGTACGTTCCAGAAGTCTACCGAGGCCAACATAAGAACTTCAACGTCAAAAAGTTCCTCGACAAGAGGCTTTACCCTGAGTTTAAAAACTGCGTCCGTCTCGATGACGGGGATACTGTTGACGAGGGAGTTTGTATCCGAGTTGAAGGGATGACCCCGGCTATTTACAAGGCTAAATCTCCAATCTTCCTTGAGCACGAAACGAAACTTTTGGACTCATCGACAGAAGATCTTGAAGCTGAAGAATCCGTAACTCCTGCCGAAAATGAATAAAATAATTATGTTAAAAGGGCTCCCCGCATCCGGGAAAAGCTCATGGGCGACCCAACACGTTGCCGCTTCCCTTGGGGCCTGTAAGCGCGTCAACAAAGACGACCTTCGGGCGATGTACGACGGGGGAGCTTTCTCTAAATCCAATGAGGCCGACATCCTCCGAGTCCGCGACATTCTGATCGTAGACGCCCTCCGAAACAAGAAAGACATCGTTGTTGACGACACAAACTTCAACCCAGCTCACGAAGTTCGCCTCCGCGAACTTGCCGACCAAATGAAGGCAGGTTTCGAGGTCAAAGAATTCGAGGCTTCGGTCAAAGAGTGCATCGATAGAGATTCAAAGCGAGAAAAGTCGGTCGGAGCAAAAGTCATCATAAATATGAGCAAGATCAATAAAATCAATAAGATAGGCCAGGTTGCGACAAAGCCCGTTTACGAGCAAATCATCCAAGACCCAAATTTGCCGATGGCGATCATTTGCGACATCGACGGAACTCTAGCCTTGAAATCAGACCGTAGCCCGTTCGATTGGAAGCGAGTCAAAGAAGATAAGGTGAACACTCCCGTCGAGGACGTCCTCTTCACTTACGAACGCCAAGCTGAAATTATTCTACTCTCAGGACGAGACGAAGTTTGTAGGAGGGAAACGGAAGAGTGGCTGGATGAGCATGGAATTGGCTATAAGAGCCTCCACATGCGGAAAGAAGGCGATAACCGCCCCGACTACATTGTCAAAAAGGAACTATTCGACGCTAACGTCAAGGGCAAGTACCGCGTACTCTTTGTGATGGACGACAGAAACCAAGTCGTAAACCTGTGGAGAGGGATGGGACTCACTTGCTTCCAAGTCGCCGATGGCAATTTTTAGTATTGACTTCGGTTGCTGAGGGTGTACCGTTGGGTACGTTACTCTCGCCTATGCAAAGTTACACCGAAAAAGAACGGATAGTCAGCGCGATCCAGACGCTTCGCGAGAAGTACCCTGGGATCAAGGCGCTCAAGCTTGCAGGTCTAATCTTCTCCGTTTGCCCCGATGAGTTCAAAGAAGGTGGAGAGCCCTCCAAAAGTTGGAACCTCTACGCTGGAAAGTACATCGAGCAGATGAAGAAAGCGGAAGATTTCTGCGATCCAAATAAGGCGTACGTCGCTCATTAAAAACTCATGTTCGTGGCTCAAAAGTCCTCGCCAGGGGACACGGCACTCTCTAGGTTAGGAACCGATGGGAGGTAGAACGGGCCGAATAAGGTAAGGCACTAAAAGCTAGGGACATCACGCGCTAGCCTCGGAGGTCTCCCACAAATCGCTACTTTCATTATATGACTGGCTGTATGGGGGTGCGTACCGACGGGTACTAAATGGCTGAATAACCTTATTTGGAACCGACTTGCAGGTAATCATTAGTCCTGCCGAACAACTTGCAGGTGGTCAGGAGTAAGCGCCTGGTTTAAAACTGGGTTAGAGTCCCTAAGCCTGCTCAATATGCCACGGATGGCGGAATAGGTAGACCTACTAGTTGGTGGTGATATCACCTTTGCTAGGTATAGCGTCCTGATGTGCCGTCACTTGCAGAGGATATCTCTCAGTAAGTATGGGTTCGGAAGGCGCATGCGGGGTGACTATACGAGTATGAACTAGACGACAATAGTGCGATAACGGCACTGGCTCCGTAGCTAGGTTACGTCTCGGCAAATCCCTGCTCCGTGGCTTCCAAGTGGGTTTGGCTGAATCCATGAAGTCGTTTGTACTGAATTGTACTGCAAACGAATAAACCAATCCTGATGACGTGTACAATCTTTAAAAGTCAGGACAGACACGAGTAATCGTGCCCAGCGTTGTGTTCAGCCCAAGCCACTTGGAAACATCGCGAGCAAGTGTAAAAGCCGCATTTCAGTCTCATAAGCTGAAGGACTCCGTGCGATTCGGAGGCTCGCTACCAATATGCGGGGGATAGTAGTGAACCAGGAGCTTACGCGCGTAAACCTGTAGTACCGAAGGATCGTTTAGGCGATCGCCCTCGCACCAATCTAAGCGTGGGGAAGTGGGTATCCCGCCTGCCTTGGACGCAGGAGACCGTTGGTTCAAATCCAGCCGCTTAGACCAATTAACAATTTAATCTCACCTTATGGAAACCTTACCTCAAGAAATGTATCAAGATTTGAAAGATCAAATCCCCGCTCTCGTTGACGCGCTGAAAACAGGCGTAGAATACGGAGGCGATCTCGCTCACCGATTCATTATGTACGACTTACTCTCCAACCTCGGCCTCTGGCTGTTCGGAGGGATTCTTATTTTCGCCTCTCTACGCTTATGTAGAAAATTTAAAGTAGCAGCGGACAAGGATCATTCAGACTTTAACGAAGGGATGGAGGTGGTTTTCTTCGTAGCTACAGCAGGTCTGTCGCTAACTTTCGTTATTATGACGCCCTTTTTGATAAACTTGGTAGTGAAGGATATTTACATCCCCGAAGTCCGCATCATCGAGGTTCTAAACGACCTCCTAACGCCCTCAAAACCTGGAGAAATTTGAAGAAGATTTCTACTTGAAAAACGGCCCACCCACAAGTACACTTTAGTCACCTTATCCACCGCCGAGTGTTTAAAAACTGTTTTACCTCGTCGCGTGCCGACTCCTTTGGTACGCGATCCATTATTATTTCGACTTATGAGTGAGAAAACGCTGGAGATCCTCGCCGATCGCACCGCAAACCATCGCCTCACCGTTACTCCCACCCGAATCACAATCAAGCACCGAATTGGGGCCCTGGAGAAGGAGAACGCAGAAATCCTCAAGTTCTTTCTGAAGATCGCTGAGAAGATGGAGAATGTGGACAAGGCGTATCGGGGGAAAATGACATCGACAAACAGCTCGATCACTTTGTATACCGATAGCAGGAAGGATAAAAAAACATTTAAGTCTAATTTTTATGAAACAATCTGAAAGAAAGCTCATCTCGGAATTCCTCGACGAGTCGAATAAAATCGAGCAGGTCTACGACGAGCAAAGCCTCGTCGACGCGATGGAGGCTTGGGATTACGCTTACGAAAACAAAGCTAAGCTCACATTGAACGACGTTTTAGAGATTCATTACCTCCTCCTCCAGAATCTCGACCCCGAGATCGCAGGGCGTTGGGGCGATTGCGACATCTACATCGGAGGCAGAGTCCGTAAGTTCTTCCACGAATCCCAATTCAAGGAGGGCGTCCAGGAGGTCTTAAACGAGATGTACGACGAAGTCCCCCTCACTTGGGGAAAGGAGATGAAGGAGGTTGAAGCTAAAAGACTCCATGTCAAGTTCGAGAAGCTCCATCCGTTCAACGACGGGAACGGGCGAACCGGGCGTATACTTTGGCAGATCCATCGGCTACACTTAGGCTTGCCGATTCAGATCATTTTTGACCAGAAGAAGCAAGAATATTACAAATGGTTCAGATGAAAAGACACTACGCAAATTGCCCCGCTGGGGACATAAATATACCCTTTAACTTCACGGTTGAAGGTAAAGAAGGAAACGAAAAGATCGGCGAGTTAGAGCCCAAAGCTATGCGGGATCTTCTAACGGGGCCGGCCCTCCTTGCCTACCAGAGATACCGTTTGCTTCTTTTGGGTCAGGTAGAAGGCGCTGCTCTCTTCCAGACCAAGGCTTATATAACCCACACTGAAGATGAATGACGACTGTATCTGTTACGGAAGTTCAACGCCCGGTAAAAGCACTTGTGGCGTACCTTGTCCCGCGCATCCGGGCGTAATCACCCCCACAGCGAAGACTCTGGAACGCCGCCCTTGGTGGCCGGGTTGGTGTAAACAGTTCGAGGGGTTGCCGCTGACCGGGAAAAGGAAAGAGATTTGGGAGTTCATCGACGAAGTATACCAAGAATCCGCTGAACGAACGCGGGAGGAGCAGACCATGTTCCATTCGTGCCTTTGTGGGAAGATGCCCACCCCAGAAGAGCAGGCTAAGGCTTTGGCTGAGCTAGATTCCGTTAAATTCCTAATGCAAGTCGAATGGAACCGAGGGTATCACGAAGGAGTAAAAGACTCGACTGACCAATTGAATATCGACCCGTCCAAATTATTCGATAATACTAAAAACCATGAAAAAAACTGAAGAACGGCCACTCGGTTTTGAGCTGAGCTTCCTCGAAGAGTGGAGCTGGATGAAGACAAGGCGTTGCTCTTGGTACGACTTCACCCTCCTAAACGTCCGATTCGAGAGGGATTACTTCTACAACAACGACATCGAACTCGAGGCGATGATCCTCGGGGTTGGATTCCGCCTCCGGTACTCAATGAAGTACGAAGGCTCTTACGCCGAAAAACTTAACAACCAAAAACATGAACAGAGAAAACGAGAAGGCCGACTCACAAACCTCGACCGACTACTCGCTTCCCCGAAGCGAACGAAGAAGACTAAAAGCGGAAGAGGCAAAAATAGCAAAAAAGCTAGCCCACGCAAAAGAAAGGGGAGTGTTCCCAAGGCTAAAACACCTAAATCCTCCCGATAGGATGAGGCTTTGGTGGACTAATCCCAAGACGGGGAAGCCAGAACCTCGTTGGGTGACGAAGGAGATGCTTCTTTCTCCAGACGTTTAATCTCGTCATCAAGGTAAAACCGCGCCTTCTTAAGATCCTCAATCTCCTTCTTGGGGTCTTTTTTCCCACATCTCCAGCAATACTTAAGTACGTTCCCAAGGTTAAAGGTCATGTGGCGGGTTATCTCAATACACTCAACGCCCGAGGGATGGGAGGTGTAATGCTTGGGACTGTTGACTGGGTCGGGAGAAGGATTCATTGGAGGTCGGGAGTCCGAGTGAAGGGTCGATAAAATAATCATTAAAGAATTCTATACCTGGGATACGAATGATTTGGCCGTCTAGCTTTATCTCCAAGTATTCCGCAGCGGCAAGTCGCTTCAGCGCGGCAGCTCTTTCCCGGGCTATGGTGGGGAGTAAGTACATCAGAAAATACGGTTTGATCCTGCCCACGTAAGTAGGTCAACGTCCGCGACTAACACACTCCTCCAAGCATTCGCGACGGCATCAATTGAGACGGCCCCTAGTCCATCTTGGGTGATGGAAGTAGATCGAATCGCTTTAGCGCTCGCTAAGTAGGCGGCAGCCTCTTTCCGAGCTTTGACAATCGTAGGAAGGCGGGACAGAGCCGCTTCGCGTTCTATTTTATCATACGCTTCTTGTTCACGTTTTCGTCTAGCCTCAATTCTTTTTTGTTCAGCTTGAGTAGTCGCCGGGATCGCTTCCCATTCACCTCGATGATTCAACCTCATGCCTATGGTGCTGGCGGAGTCGGCGAGGGGGTACCTGTCCCCCGTATGGGGGCTATACGCGGCCATTTGGGCCTCGGTAGCGGCAATACGATAAGAGTCACCCGACGCCATCCGTTCATGCTCCGCGCGGGTCATAATATGTCGCGGGTCGTTTGAGTATTGGACGTTAAATTCGTCTTCAAACCTAGTTAGAGGGCTGAAGCCTCGTAGATCTTCGGCGGTAAATTGAGGGACGGTATTGGGGATATTGCTTTCTGTCATCGGGCGAGGATAAAAGGTAAGAAAACAGTACCAAAAATAGATTTGCAATTCAAGAGCTTTCCTCCTAACCTTTAGTCGCTTTCATTCAATTGGAGGTTTAAGGTGAGCAGGAAGAGTCTCGGAAACGGGGCTCTTTTTGTTCGAGTCCTACTTGCCTACCTTTCGAGACCAACTCGAACCGTCAAAACCCCGTCTCTACTCCTAGATCGGGGGCTTTAAACGCGTAGCTTCCTCTGAACCATCGTCAAAACAAGTCCAGAGTACTAGAGCTTCAATTCCAATTCAACCTTAATTCTCATCAATCTTTCAGCGACGCTATCAGCGAGGCTCAGCATTGTGCTCAGCCGGGAGCCGTCTACGACAGGAGTGCCTATCAGGGCGGGCTCCGTCCCGGACAGCCCGGATTCGATATTTTCAACGATTCGAGCGATCTCTAAGAGCTTATCGGACAATTTCTGTACGGAACCAGCAGTTTGTGGGGACATTTTTAAGAGGGTTAAGCTGTAATTGATTTCGTGGCCCACATCACTACTTCTTCAAGTTTAGTGCGAGCAACGGCCATAGCGCGAGGGTCAGCCTTAGATTCGCCCTCAACTACGAGGAGCGAGTAAAGATCCCAAGCCTTGTCTTTCATGTTTCTAACTTGTGCAACCTCTTCTTCAGAGAGTTCGCGGTAATCCTTTCGGAAGATATTTTCCATTTTGGCGGGGTTAAAAGCCGAGAGAAGGGTATCAAAATCCCCAAAGAGAGGAAAGAAGAAAAAAGAGACTCGTTTAGCCAAGAGTGGATAGAGAACGGGTATACGCATATCTACGCGTAGGAGGGGCATCAGAGCGCTATTTTAGGGGGGCAGGAGCGAGCCACGAGGCGAGCTAGGTTAGGGAAACGTGGACCCCATAAAGCATGGGTAATCTCGGAGGGGATGTATGTTGTGGTATTCGCGTTTCAAATCGAGCCCCACCCCCTCCCAGGCGGGTCGGGTGAGTACGCGCTCACCCACGTGCGCACTGGGGGCGTGCGAACCTGTTAGCGGACATTCTAAAAATAAATAAAGGAGGGCATATAATCCTCCAGGGGTACACATACAGGTACTTAACAGATCAATATAATCCCGCACAAGATGTATTGTGGGGATAGTTTACGTTGCCTCGTTTTCATTCTGTCAAGGGCCTAGCGCTGTAACCTGTTAAAGGCAACTTCTCCCACGGGGCGGAGGCGAACTTTATCGAACATCAATATGTTATACAACAGGTTAGAGTTATCCCGCTTTTTCACCAAATAGGTGAGTATACGCTCAATTAGGTGTGAAATGGGCGCTAATGCTGGAACTCACTCGCTGGATTGACCCATCCACCCCAGCACTAACTAGTGCTCTACTCTACCTAGCTCACGCGCCTAGATACCTGTAAACCTACGCGCACGCCTAATCATCCTCCAACTGTTCACCGTACCCGAGCGCACCTAACAACGCTCTAGCTCTACGCTCTATACTACTCTGCATAACTCAGGTCTTTTTTTCTTTTCTCTATTCTTCGGGCTTTTCAACCTTAACTCTAATTGCATCGTTTAAGAAACTATCTAAGTCCTTTTCGTTCATTTCGCTCACATCCACATTGACAGCAACGTTGCTCGTAGATTTCCCCTGCAATAGTCGAGACCTTTTAAAGCTTTTGTCAACTAACAAAGCTACCTCGCTCGCGCTCATATTCTCTACATCCTCATCACTCTTGAGCCTCCTGAGCACCTCCTTAGCTCCTAACGCTACTATAAGAAGATCGGCCTGTAGGATTTCCTGCATCTCGGGCATCTTATATCCTTGTATCTCTTCCTTAAGTACATTTATCACATCGTACACCGCATTGCTTGGGCTTCCCCGCCTGTCTATCGAGTATCCATACTCTTTAGCAAACTCTTTTCCCGTTATGTCGGGCTGTTCAAGTATTGTCCTCATCATGTCCGCACGCTCTAAGGGAGGAATCCTAGTCGTTCGCCTTCCTTTCCCGCCGTCCTCCCCGTTCTTTGTCCATCGGCGAGTAATGGTGAGCGTTTTACCTTTGAGTTGCTCTTGTAGGATTCTCTTGCCCTCGGCAATGTCCTTTTCTTTGGCGATTTTCATGGAGTCAGCCATCTACTTAACAGATTAAGTATCCCTACCTTCCCACGTTTCCTAGTGTTTGGCAACTACTTTGTGCTTGACGTTAGGAACCCCACGGTGTACCTTTAGAGCGTACTCATTAACCCAACAAACAAATGAATACACCTACAAAAGACCTCATAACTACTTACGCCCGTTCATTCGGACTAAAAGACTATTGGGAAACAAAGGCTAAGTATAGAGGCTATCACACTCGCAAAGTCTCCGAATGGCAGACACAAGGCTTCGAGTCTATTTATCCCAAACGGTGAACTAATTAACGAAATAGAGCAAAACATGGAGGCCCAGCCCTACGCTCAACGCCTCTACTTGGAACGCCTTAGCGAAGCGTTCAAGTCTAATAAATGCGTTAGAAGCAACCTCCGACAATTCAAGCACTATGTGAACTCGACGACTTGGCAAGCAATCAGCAACCAACTTGCACACCTGGACAATAACCGTTTCAAGTCCTACGCAAGACAGGCAACGGCCTTTTATCTCACGTTTTACAAAGAGATCAACGAGGCAATGGAAGAGTATTACAAGATCAGAGTCGGCTCACTTCTTTAATTCAGACTCAACCAACTTATTTTATGAAAACTATAGAACTAAAACTTTATAAGTTCGATGAACTGAGCGAAGAAGCTAAGAAAAAAGCTATTGAGAAAGAGCAATCGAGCGAGTTTTTACTGGATTACCCTTGGTACGATTCTATCGAGGAGATGGCAAAAGAAGACCTCGAAGCGATTGGCTTAAAGTTTAAACACCTTTCCTTCACGCTCTACACCCAAGGCCAGCATGCCACACTCGAAGGGCTTTACATTGACGACTTGCAAAAGTTCATTGAGACTCAAAAGCTGGCCTGTCCTCTTATGGTGAGTTTCCAAGAGCGATGCGCTGAAGACTTGCTAGGCTCTGTCGAAACTAAAGAAGAGATTGACCAGGCCCAAGATGAGATAAACCTTATTGACGAGGCTCTTGAGACTTTCAAAAAGGACAAGGAAAAAGAGACTTTAAAAACCCTGTATGCTGATTATGAGTACCTATCAGGGGATGAGTGTATAGCAGAAAACCTTTCTGCCAACGACTACGATTTTGAAGAGGACGGAAGTATTTACTAAACTTATTTCAACTTTAACCTTATACACCATGAAAACTACACTAAACACTATCGAGGACATTGAAGCCTTGAAACTCCCGCCCGACTACATCCTCGCGCCCTATCTCATCGTCGCATGTCTAATGCTCTTGAGTGCAATGGGAGGCGGGCTAGTCTCAGTTTTATTCATCTTTTAAACCCCTAATTTATGCTCAAATCAGAACTCATCAAACGGCTTCAAGAACTTGACGGAGACTTTGAAATGTTTATACCTTCCTATCCCGACGGGACAGTCTCAAGCGTACTAAGCGCGGTCATAATAAACGAATGCCCAATTTATGACGCTGAAGTTATGCCCGACGAGGACGGAACCTGTTCGCTCTGCGGGAAGCACGACGCAAGCCAGCCGACTATTTACTTAAACGCCTAAACCTATGTATAACCTCTTCCTTCTTTCCTCCTTTATCGCTCTTGGCTCGGCCTATCTCCTCATCTCGGCGTACATCGTCGAACGTGTGAACTGGAAACGGCCCAAGTATAAATTCGGAATTCACACAATTCTATAAACTTCTATTATGCGCCTCACCTACTACCGCTACGAAACAGTCAAAGGAATCTACGAGGACACGAACGACTCAAAAGTCTTTACCCTCGCTACCGCTGTCGTCAAGGAAATGGAATTCGGCGAACGCATCACCCTTCACCAAGGAACCGAGCTACTCGGTGAATGGGATTACCTTAAAGCTCTTGAACTCCAAAACGTATGAAACCATACAGTTACGCCTCTCACCTCCTAGTTTACAGTTTAATCTCTGGACAATTCACGCAAGACATTTTATGGGCCAGCAGTCCATTCTTAGGGCTTGATGATGGAGTTAAGATAGAGGGCGAGGGCGGGCGATGGACAGTCGAAGGGAAGCGCTTTGCTAGAGAGAAGGACTTGAAATTAAACTGGAAAAGACTCACCCGCTTAACCTCACAATAATGACAAAGATTAGACCCGCATTCTACGTTTGCAACCCTAAGACCCGAGAGGTTCGACCTATTGCCTATAAAGGCGTAGTCGGCGACCTCCACACGATCTATCTTGACGGTAAGACCTCAAGAGATATTCCTGCCGAAGAAGTAGAGAACTGGGCAAGAGTACCCGCGTCCTCGGTCAAGAAAGCAAACGGGCGCTATACGCTCCGCACTAGACTTAAATAGCTGGGAGGTGTAGGACGGACTCATGTTCACACACACCCCGCCCGCAATCACAGCCAAAGGCTATACCGTCTTAGAAGAGTACTCACCAACCCAATGGATCTATGCTGAACCTATTCGACAACTTCCTCGACCAAGTTTATTTCCCAACCTTGCGATTACTCGTAAAACTTAGCTTCTATTATGGCGTTTTATGGTGTACCATTCGCCTAGCATCCATCTTTACCGCCAACTAGATGACAACAAAAGAACAACAAGACAAGCTCAGAGCTTTCTTCCTTGCAAACAAGGACTTCACAACCCAGAAGAAACGTAAAGACCTACGCCTTGACATAGAAGGGAAGGTGTTTAAATTCTCTAAGTATCAAGACGTACTCCGCGCGAACACAGGCCCCCACTGGAGTGTCCTCGGAGTTAAGATCGGAGACGATTGGTTCACCTTCTTTAAAGCTGGTCACGACCTCAACCCCTTTCAGGGGAACCTAGTTCTAGTGTCCCTTGAAGGTCTCGCCTATGAAATCCCGATTAGAGTTCGGTCAGGAAGCTACAGCCACACAGGTAACGGCATAGTCTTTAACTATCTAAAGAACAGAGACGCAGACTTCCCACGGAAAATGTTTGAAGAAACGGTCAGAGAACTCAAGCAAGTGTACGGCCCCCACCCAAACGATTTTAAAACTGAACTCACCAACCTCACCGCCTTTGAGAAAGCGCTTAATTTCTTACCCATCAATAAATGATGAAACTCAAGGTGAAGGCGGCGGGGACTATCCCAACGCAGAACTACGGGAACTACCAACCCTCGTATGAAATGGAAGAAGACTTTGAAGGCACCCCCGACGCAGCGGAGTGCCGTTTTCGTGAACTACGGACAATCGTAGAGCGTCTCTACTCCGAGCGAGACAGGAAGTTTAAAGAACTACTTGACTCAAAACTTGAGCAGGTGCAAGAAGTAGTCGAAGGGAAGAAGCTCTTTAAGATCAGGTGGTACCCTATAGGAGATACCGTCTTCCCCTCTGTAACCTCTATCATCCATCCTTACGGCATCGAATTCCCCGAGGATATGATCGAGAGAGGCTGGACCCAAGAAGACCTCAACGCCTACGCAATGCGAGGGACTATCCTCCACGACCAAGCAGAGACGTTCTTTTCTACCGGGAACTTCGACAGTTTAGAGGCTCATCCCCTATTCTCTTCCGTCACATCGTATAGAAGTAAAGTCATCACGGACGACAAGCCTCTCTCACCTCTTGATTGTAGCTTCGAGGGATTTTGGAAGAAGCACGGTCCTGACTTTGAGATTCTTGAATCAGAGAAGCAAGTGTCTTTCATTGACGGAGATAAAGGCTGGGCGGGACGTTTCGATCTAATGGGGAAGTATAAGAATCATCTTTGCATCATCGACATCAAGACCGCTTCCTCCTATAAGCCCGAGAAGCTAGAGGACTACTTCACCCAGTGCGCGGGATATGATCTAGCGTATCATGTCGAAGGCGAATCTTATCGCGATTACGTCATCATCCCACTCAATCCATCAAATAAATGTGGGTTTGGAGCGCCTATCGTATGCCCGAATCCAGCCCTCTATCGTGAGAAGTTCCTTGCCAAGTACAAGGAATTATGGTCTCTTCCAGGTATAGACGAGGAAAGAGCGCACCAACTAAAGTTACTTAAAAAGGTTGACTAGCATAGGCATAACGTGTACCATCAGGTCAGTAGGTTGAGAGGGTGTCCATCCTAGCTTGCTCTAGTACACGGGCATCTTCTCGCCGAAACTTATAACTAAAAATACAATGGAACTCAGCAAGAACGAATTTGAACCGCTCGTCCGCCGAGCAGTAAACATGGAGGACAGCCTCTATAAAGATGTTTGCGCTCTCGCCAAACGCCACGCTACTCGTAACTTTTCCGCCTTCCTCCGTCACCTCGCGAGGGAAGCGACCCAACAATATAAATTAACCCAAGAAGACAATGCAGTACAAGGTATTAGACGTTAAGAGGTACACCGTTAACGCAGCAGGTGAACCATTCCAAGGTGGAACAAGGACTGTACTGACGCTTGAAGGCGTTCAAGGCAATCCTTCCTTCTTCGATAAGAACGGAGCATACGCAAATCTCGCACCAGGAGGCTCTATTAGCGGCTCTCTCGTGCAAAAGGGTAAGTTCACCAACTTCGATCCTTCTGGCGCTCCTAGCGCATCTGTAGGGCAAACAGCGGGCGCTAGCTCACTCATCCTACAAAAGCTAGATGAAATCCTCGTTTTACTAAGGAAACCTGTAGTCGATGGAGACTACGAAACGATGGGAACCGATGTAGACGTTCCCTTCTGATCTAAAAACTTTTAATTCACCCCATATAACCCCGCCAATTATGGAAACCGCAAAATCTAGATACGAAAACCCTTGGAGAAAACAATTAGTCGGTAAGAGTAAGCCTGAGAAGCTAGAGATCCTCACCAGAGGCATCCTAAAGTTCCTCGTCGAAAGTGAGGCTGGACAGATAAGCCTCCACCGAGTGCTCAACTACCTGGACTTCTCCCGCTTCGCACTCAACTCAGCCGATTGCTTCTTAAATCAAACGCTCAGACAGATGGAGTCGAAAGGATTCATCGAGAGAGATTGGGGCAAAATCCAAATCACTGAAGCTGGGAGGAGATTTTGGGACACAGGCTATGGAGAACGCTCCTATGCTGAGTATCCTAACGGGGCTGTAGGTTCCTACGGCAGCACGCTCGGAGCGTCAGTAAAATGCGTTAAGCTCAGGTTCAGCAACTTGTTCCCCCTCATAATGAATAGCAAGGTAGTAGTGAACACGCACAGTGTACTGATTAACGCGCCTCTCAATGCGTACTCCTCGCGACTCGATCTGAACGTATCAGAAACAGCTCTCGAGAAAGCTATCGAACTTATCTACGGGCGCAAAGTCAAGGTGAGCATCATACTTGATAAAGTAGCCGTTGAAGCTAAGCCTATCCCAACGGAAGAAGGTCAGGACAAGGTGTCCCCACCTATCCCAGCAGGGACGTGCATGGAACCCTCCCCAAGAAATCTCGGAGCAGAACTCTACGCCGTCCTCCACTCTTTCTTCGGAGATGGGATCAAGGAGATCGACGGTATCCGTCTACGCCACAAAGGTTTAACTATCGCCATTGCTCCAGAACTCATTCGACAAACACCAGCTCAATGAAGCTTTTGACACTCTTGCTTGTTTTGACTGTGGCAGCAATGCTGTTGCAGATTGGCACCACATACTTGGTAGGGCTGGCCGAGACCCCGAAGGATTCCTCCACTCTTCTCCGTACAACGCAGCCCCTCTTTGTAGAAATGACCACACCCCAGAAGTAAGATCAGCCCACGGCAAAGAACCTATTGACTCCCGCGAGGTAAGGATTAAACTCCTTCTGACGACACTAATTCACTTAAAAGACAATGGATACGAACCAGACGATAAAGACCGAGCCTTCCTCCTCAAACACAGTGCCCTCTACGCCGAAGTCTACGCCCGAGAGGAAGCCCTATACTCGGGTAGAATGTATGACGAAATTTGAGCCTATGCCCATCACAGACGCTCTGAATAAACTCCCTGGGTGGATGGCCTACCAGGAAGAATGGGTCGCTAGACTCGACAGGGCATGCGAGGACGTAGAAGGGGAGATGAAGAAGCGAGAGGCAATGGTGTTTATGAACTGGGGCCCTCACTTCCCAGAAGGAGCTAACCCTAAGATGGGCGAGCGAGAGATAATGGCTAATCTCATCGCTAGAAACGAATTCGACACCAAGTATTCTCAAGCCAAGCTAGATAAGAAGCTCGCACAAGCGGCCCTCTCCTACATGGAGAACCGCTTCGTAGCCCTCCGTAAGCAGTACAGAGAAGAGCGTTAGCTCTGAATCCTTACTTAGGTTGTTTGTTGCCTAGGTAGGGACTCAGAGAGAATCCCTCTCGCCTATATTTTATCCTTAATAACCCCCAAATATATGGCAGCAGCTCCACGTCGTCGCGCAGCTACTCGTACACCACGAGCAGCAGCAGAATTTATCGCCTTTGAGTACGGAAAACTCGGGCAACCTTTGACTCGCATGACAATGCGTCCTCGAAGCACGGTAGCAGATTTCCGTTCAGCAACCTCTACGGAAGCTGGAATCCAAATCAAACGCCAACGCGTTGTTCTCAGCGAAGACACTGAGATCAAGGAAGGAGACATCTTGATGCTCAATCCTAAGCGCGTAGAAGGAGGCTCACTTTAACCTACGACCCAGGGGCAGGTCTCGGCGTGAGGCTTGCCCCTTAAATCTCCAACAAATATGAATGCAGTTGCACAACAACAATTCGCGTACTTCGAGTACGACGGAATACTTACTAAAGGACGAATACTGGAGCCACCTTTTGACGGGCGGGTCTCTTTCCTCTTAGAGGGCTCCTCTTCCTCAGAAGACCGCCCATACTTGGACGTTAAGCCTCACCCCGATGGGCTTCATATCTTCGTAATGAGATACAAGGGCATCCAGCCAAGAGACAAGGTTAAACTTAACCTTACCCCAGAAAAGGTCGATGAGATCCTACAAACTGAGCCTCTACAAAGGAAGTTCCTAGAACACTGGAGCATAATCCCTCCCAGGCTAGGCGGGCGAAATAACACAGACCGATTCACTAGAATGCAGGGATTGGTCTTGGAAGCGGGAGAGTCTGGGACTAAATTGACTTACGCTAAAGATGGCTCCCAGACAACGCTTAAATACTGGTACGTAACCCAGCAAGAGCTTGGCATAGGAGCTGATTGGCCGGAAGAATTCCTTTCTCCTATCACCCCCGAGGAGACTAAGAAATATGAACTTAGGTCTCACATTCTGAACTCATGTAAGACCTTCGACGGAAAGATCTTACGTGGACTAAATAAGGCGTCAGAAGAACTCGCTTATTACCAAGCCAAGTTAACGGCTACCTATTCCAACCTCTACGCTTTAAACTCGGAGAGCAAGCGTAAATATATCCTAGACCAGATCGCTGGGATGAATCGCTCTCTCATCAATATCAAGGCGGATGAACGCGTCGGGTCAGTAAAGGAGGATGGGAATAGACTGGTGGTCACTACCAAGTACCTCACCGCTCTCGTGCAAAATGTCACTAAGTACGGGGATATTGAGAACGCGAAAAACTGGAACTACTTCACTCTTGAAGACGGGTCCCAACTGAACGTCCCTATCGGACGGGTCAAGATCACCTTTGCCCCCGATAGATCTCCAGAAATTCATTTGATGGACTATAACGCTCCACATCCTCATAAGCTTCCGGGAGGGTATCTATGTTATGGACAATACGGAGATTTGTATTCCAAAGCTCTCGCATCGAAGAACTACTACACCTGCTTCCAAATCGCTATTGAAGTCCTAACGAACCTCAACACGAATGATACGCCTTCCAACGCCCTCCTCTTCGCTACGAAAGTACTTAAAGAAGAAGGTGTTGATAATAAGTATTGGGAGGATCGTGAGCTCAAACGTTTCAACCGAGAGAAGCTCCAGGCTGAACTCAATAAAGTCGTCGACAAGCATAAGGACAAGCTCCCTACCGTAAAGCGCAAAAAGAAAGAGGAGGTGAAAGTCGACACCACCCTCGCGGAGGAGATCTTGACAGAACTTAAAATTATTTAATTATGATATTCAAAAAAGGCGATCACGTCCTTCTTAAAAAATTCTCAGAGAGTAGGGGGGACACACCGGCTGTCATCCTCGAAGTCTTCAGTAAAACGTCTTTCAAGTACGCCACTCTAGGCCAAGAACACGGCTATCTTACTGGCACTTGGAAGGACGAAGGCGACACTGCCCCACTCAACCTTAATAGCCCTAACTCAAACGATCCTATGTTCACCGTACTCACCAATTTAGCCAAACGTCTCCTCGATAAAGACACCAAGATCTTAATCAAAGTCGGATACCTCAACGCTCAACTCGGTTTCACCGAAGAAGGTAAGGAGGCTCTCTACGCTTGCATGTTCAAAGCGTGCCAAGCCGATCTCGTAAAGATGGCAGAGGAAGTCATCAAAGAAAGTAAAGAAGCTTAATCTATGCTCCTTCTACTTAAAACACTCATCCTCGTCGTCCTAGCTTTAGCGGCAGTGCTCGGGCTTATGGCGGCGTTTATCTCTTTAATCCGCAACGGGTATAAAACCCCCAAGTCTAAAAAATAACTCTATGTCTTTTAAAGCAATCGTCGCGGGAGTAGCAGCATTCGTGCTCTTCCTTATCGTCCTAGCAATGACACCCTTCGCGATCATCGGGTCGGGTAGTCGAGGAGTAGTTGTCCACCTCGGGCAAGTACAAGAAGAAATCCTCTCAGAAGGTTTCCACTGGGTCAGCCCTCTGGACTCAGTAATTGAACTCTCTGTCCAAACTCAACGCTTCGAGGCTACGGCAGGAGCTGCAAGTAAGGATCTCCAATCTGTTACCGCTCAAATCGTAGTCAACGGACATCTCGACCCTGCAAGTGTCAACGACCTCTACCAAACAATCGGTACAGATTACGAAGCTAAGGTGATCGCACCCGCTATCCAAGAATCCGTTAAAGCGGCCACCGCTGGGTTCACCGCAGAGGAACTCATCACCAAGCGCTCTGAAGTAGGAACGATGATCTATACTACCCTCGCGGAACGTCTCGCCAAGAACTACATCTTAGTTGAGTCCGTCTCTATCGTAGACTTTGCCTTCTCCCCTGCCTTCAATGAAGCAATCGAGCAGAAAGTAACCGCTGAGCAAAACGCTCTCGCAGCGAAGAACAAGCTTGAACAAATCAAGTACGAAGGAGAACAGACCATAGTCAAGGCTCAAGCTGAAGCTGAAGCTATCAAGATCCAAGCAGCAGCCGTTACCTCCCAAGGTGGAGCTGACTACGTTCGTCTGCAATGGATTAAAAAATGGTCAGGAAATCTCCCAGCTACAATGCTCAACGACACGTCCTCTGTACTTCTTGGCCTTTAAACTATGAAGCCCTCAATTCTTTCCGCCCCAGTTTTCAACCTTTGGCATCTTCTACTAGCGACTGCCTTCCTCGTAAGCGTAGCCGTAGTAGAAAAAGGCATTGTGCTCTACATCTCAATGTTCCTCTTCGTAGCGGGCAGTCTATTGGCTACCGCCTCAGCAATTCAGTACGACAGTTAACTCACCCTTTTAACCTCTAAATATGGAAGTCGAAACTAAAACAACAGAGAACAGGATTCCAAACATCCTCCTCCCAAAGAAGATTTGGGAGGCTCTGACGCTTCTCTGCAAGGAGAACAAACTCGAATGGAGCATGATCGCGAAGTTCCGCAAAGATGAAGTAGGAGACTTCGTTATCGAAGATTTCTTCATTCCAAAACAAAAGAACACTAAGTGCGCCACTATAATCGATCAGGATGCAATGGGGGACCACCTCGCAGACCTTTACGAAGTCGCTGCCGACGAACCTACCAAGTGGACAGTTTGGATTCACTCCCACAACAATATGGGCTGCTTCTGGTCACCGACGGACTACGCTCAGATGGATTCCTTTGGAACAGACGGTCCCGACTTCTTCCTCTCTATCGTCGTCTCTACGGCGAAGACGAACGAATTTGGGTATTGCGACGCCCTCGGGGCGATTGCGGTCTATAAGCCATTCAAGATGATTATCCCGAACGTCCCCGTCCTTCTTCTAGATGATCCCGAAGATCGAACGCTTTATGAAAAACTCCAAGGGGAGCTTAACGAATGCCAAACGATTCCGGCCCCCACCTATGGGAGTGGCTACCGTTCCTCCTACACCCGCCCCTCAGACTTTACCCCTACTCCCGCCAGCCCAATCTGGAAACACCCCCACCAAAATAATCGACAATACCCATACTACGACGATGACGAAGATTTTTATGGGCAAGGAAGTGGAGGAGCTTCTTCCTGGGAGCGAAAAAACAAAGAGTCCGCTCTTGATATACTCATCGAAGGAGAACAAGGAGGAGACCCTCGCGACATTAAAGGAGAAGCCGAAGAAATGCTGGACGAGTTTATACAATCTCTTTTGGAGGAGGCCGGATTCGAGAATGTAAAGAGTAACGATAAGATCATAGCCTCCCTAAAGAATTGCTACGACCACTATTGGAACTTAATCTCCTTAAACAAGCGCTGTCAGAAATTCTTCAAAAGGGAATACGACACGACTCGCGCTGGATTAAAGGCCAGACTCGAAGGGCCTCTGACTGAACACAGTAAGACTCTCTCGAACTTGATCCGCATTTACGCGGGCGTTATACCACTTAAAGATTTAGATGGATTATGAACACAAACTTTTTCTCCCGCCACTCGGGAATTCTAAAACCTAAAGACTCCAAGATCACTGTCGTCGGAGCCGGAGGAATTGGGAGCGTCACCGCTCTCTGCCTCGCTAAGATGGGGTTCCAAAACATCGAAGTCATCGACTACGACGAGGTAGATGAGGTCAACATCGGCTCTCAGCTCTACCGAATCAAAGATGTCGGCCGCCCAAAGGTCGAGGCTCTAGCTGAGCAGATCCTTGAGTACAGCGGCACTAAGATCAAAGCTACCCAGCAGAAAACCGATGGAAACGGCCTTTTAACGGGCATTCTCGTCTTAGCCGTTGATTCTATCGACGTGCGAAAAGAAATCGCTGAGAACGCGACATTTGAGTACATGATCGACGGACGCATGGGAGGACAGGTATTTTCGATCTACACCTACCCAATGGAAAAGAAGGAAGTGTACTTGAAAGAGCACATCTTCCCAGCGAGTGAGGCAGATCCTACCGAGTGTACTTCCAAGGCCATCTGTTATAACACCTTCGGGATCGCTTCGTTCATCTGCAATGAGGTCAAGAAAATCAACAATGGGGAAGCTCTAATCCCCGAGCAGCACTACTGCTTCGTAAATAGAGTTCAAGATATCTAAACTTGACAGTTTAGAGAAATACGCCTTAGCGTGGGGTTGTTCAGATAACAGCCCCCTTAATGCGATACATCTTCAAGGTATCAGGGGTTCCGCCCGTCTCTCTCAACAAGATTTACGCTGGAATCCACTGGTCCGACAGAAAGAAATACAAAGACGATTGGAGAGAGGCAATGTGCGGTTGGCACTTCCATAAAGACCAAAAAGGAAACTTAGACGCGACAAACCCCGTTCGGTTCACCGAACCTGTCCACATCGCCTATCTGTTTAGGCAGAAGAAGCCTATGGACAGCTCGAACTTGGCCTTCATGGTCAAGCTTATCGAGGACTCCCTCTCGATCGATCAAGTGATCCTGGATGATACCCCCAAGTACGTTCTCTCCACTTGGATGGTCCCGATCTTCGCCCACGACAATAGTGTCACCGTAGTCATCTCTACTCAAGGTGAGACTCCACTCACCTACGCCGAACTCTTAGCCACAGAGCCGGATGAGTGAAGAAGTCTTATACCCAAAAGACCCCCTAGAAAACAAGCGTTACCGCGCCCAGGTTCTTCTCCGTTGCTCTCAAGGCACGAAAGCCCAGAAAGATAAGGCGGCCTCCTACTACTACAAGCTTTGCAAAGAGAACATCCTCTTCTTCTTCAACGTCTTCCTTTGGACTTACGACCCACGTAAAAGCGGAAACGAGTGTCACTTGCCCTTCATCACCTACCCGTTCCAGGACGAATACATCTTATGGATGGAAAAGTGCTACAAAGACGGACAAGACGGGATAACAGAGAAGAGCCGAGATATGGGAGTATCTTGGATGGCACTCGGTTGGCTAATGTGGCACTGGCTATTTGACGACTCCTTCCAGGCACTTATCGGCTCCCGCAAGGAAGACCTCGTGGACAACTCAGCAGTTGACTCTCTCTTCGGGAAGTTCGACTACATGCTCGAGCGTATGCCCGGATGGATGGCAGGTGAGGAGTTCTACCAAACCAAGAAATGCAGGAGTTACATGAGGCTCGAGAACCCAAGGAATAAGAACGTGATCCTCGGAGAATCCGCCAACAGAGACTTCTCCCGTCAGGGACGTTATAGCGCGATTCTACTTGATGAGTTCTCATTCTGGGACTACGGAGGAGCTGTTTGGAAAGCCACCGGAGACTCAACTAAAACCCGTTTCGCCGTCTCCACCTCTAATGGGATGGGGAATAAATACTACGAGATCGTCCACGGGATCGATAAAGGTGAGCTTAACATCCCCAAGAAGCGCCTCCATTGGTCGCTGCACCCCTATAAAACGAATGAATGGTATCAGGCTGAAAGAGCTAGACGTACTCCGATCGAGATCGCACAAGAACTAGACATCTCCTACGAATCCTCGGTTAAAGGCAGGGTCTACGACAACTTCTCAACTGAGAAGAACGTCGTTGCTAACCTGGAGTACAACCCAAATCTCCCACTTTACGTCTCTTGGGACTTTGGAAGAGGAGATCCTACAGCGATGATTTGGTACCAAAAGGACTTCGAGACGAACCACGTCTACATCATCGATGCGTACCAGAAAGAGGGCAAAGAAATCACCTTCTTCGTTCCATTCGTAACAGGTCAAGTTGACTCCGGGATCTACCGCTACACCCAAGAAGAACTCGCCATCATCCAACGCCACAAGGCTTGGGGGAAGGCTCGGCACTACGGAGACCCAACTGGAGGAAGCAAACCTCAGTCGGAAGGAAGAAGCTCCATAGATGCGCTTGCGGAAAGTGGAATATATGTTAATACTAGCTACAAGAAGTTCAAGATCGTCGAGCGCTATAAGGTTACTTACCTCCTGATCCCTCGTCTATTCGTCTCGGATAAATGCGAAGAGTTCATCGACTGTATCTTCAACTCAAGATGGAACCTGCCAGACGAAGAGTACGATCCAATCTCAAAGAGTCTCGAGCCTGTCCACGATTGGACTTGTCTCCACGGGGATACTCCGATACGAACGCTAGGCGGATGGTACGACATCAAAGAGCTTGAAGGGAAAGAATTCTGGGTTTGGTCTTACTCCCACGAGGAGAAGAGGCTCGTCCCAGCGAAGGCGAAGAAATGCTGGAAGTCAGGTACAAATGCCCCACTTGTGGAGGTCGAGCTTGATTCTGGCGAAAAGATAAAATGTACTCCCGAGCACCGATTCATGCTACGCGACGGGACTTATTGCGAGGCGCAGAATCTAAAAAAAGACTACTCGCTCATGCCCTTCTATGAATTCGATAATCGAGGCTACCGAAGAATCCACTTGAACGACGGGAGTCAAGCGGACGAACATCGATACGTCCACCATCGAATCAATGGGTATCAGCCTAAAGGCTTTCACGTCGACCATATCGACGAGAACAAAGCGAACAATAGTCCTGAGAATCTTCAACTTCTTTCTCAAGCCGACCACTGCCGAAAGACGCAGAGTTGGGCAAGAAATCCAGAGGCGAGATCCGAGAAACGCGTTCGTACAATCACGGCTAAAACTGAGTTCAAGCGCTGCCCAATCTGCAAAAAAGAATCACTTATGTCCTACAAGCAGATTTATTGCAGACAAGAGTGTAAGCGCTACAAGGATCAAAAGGCTGCGAATGAAAAGAAGTTACTCGAAGCGTTCTGGAAGAAATGCGAATGGTGCGACCAGAAGTTCTTCGGATTTAAACGCCAGGTAAACTGCTCCAGGGCTTGTGCAGATAAAAACAAAGCCTATACAGTCATGCACTACAACAGACGGGCTAGAGCTTCAAAAGCCCAACGTGCTGGGGCATTTGCGAACCACAAAGTGCGGGCTGTCAGGGTGATTCAGGAGACGGCAGATGTTTACGACATCGAAGTCCCCGGGTACGAAAACTTCGTGGCGAACGGCGTTGTCGTCCACAATTCCCACTTCCGTACGTCCCTAGAATTCTTCGCGGTGAACGAGCCAACTAAGAACAGGATAAAGACGAACGACGAACAGGCCGAAGAAACTAAAAGACTCAACGCTAAGTTCAGGAAGGGTTCGCTTTGGGCCCCTAGGCCAAGACCTAGGCGTTAGAGTCCCCGAGCATCTGAGCCCAGGTATAAATCGCCCGTGAGAACTCATTGTCATTGATCTTTGTATGGGAATAGAGATCTGATTCTTTGTCGTCTCCATCTTTAATCCGCGTCACAACCCGAGCGCAGATCAAGACTTCGCTCTCGGGGAGAGCAACAGCGAATGCTTCTGTCATCCCCTTAAACTGATCGCTCAGATAGTCGACTGTTTTTGCGTGCGCGGAAGGTAAGTCCATGCCTAAACGGTAACGAGAGTTTAAGATCTAGACAAGTTCGTGTTTTGAAGTCAGACGCAAGCCAATCCCCATCAAGGATATAAGAAGAATCATAAAGTTCCTCCAGTCGGCAGTCCCTTGGAGGCTTTGTACGATTGCGTCTACCCCTCCCGCCAATAAGATGGCGACGAAGAATTGGATCGTTTTAGATTGGCGCTTGTGCTTCTTCCGAGATTTACAATCTTCACAATGGGTCATAATTAGTTGGTTTTAAAATGGGCGCTGCCAGTGATTAAGTTCCCGTAGGCTTTGGTCGAACTTTTCTTCCCCGTCCAAGGATCAATTACGCGATATCCAGGCCCGAACAATTCTTTACCGATACAAACGAGCCAATGTCTCCCTTTAGGGATTTGGACTTCTAAAATAACGGCCTTTTTAGGGTCTTTGAGCGATTTAATGATCTCAGCGTCGTCTTTAACACGAAGACGCTTCTCCCAGCTTATTGTGGGCAATTTTAGGGCGCTCCAATCGATGAGCCCCGCCCTAGTGAACCATTCCTTGTGCGCAGCAATTTCGTCGGGACGAAGGTAGCCTTTGAAGAAATCACTCAGCATCGAGATGCAAGTGAGTGTGCAGCCGAAATCGTGGATGGTAAGCTTTGAGGCCCCGATCAAATTCTTAGACCACAGTGGGTCACGTTGGGATAGATATTTCATTACGAGAAGGGGTTAAAAATATGGATAAGAGACAGGATGTGAGGGAGGTAGGTGGCACTCGCATTGAGCGCTTCGGTGGCCTTGGGGAGAAGTTCAGGGACAGAAACCACACCTAGATTGGCGAAGGCCAAGCCTAGACCCCAGGTTTTGATCTGCTTCACGTCCTTCACGATGTCTTGGACGAACTCTTTATGGAATTCGAGTTTGATTTCTGCGACTGCGAGTCGCTCTTTATGCGTTGCCATCTATTGGAAGTAATTTTTTAAAGATTTGTAATTTGCCTCGCCAAGCCCAATGGCTTGCTGAATCCCTTTAGTGGGATACCCGAAGACGATAGATTGGATTGAGTCCAGTGCTCCCAGGCCATTCTCCTTGAGGGACTTCCCATAATTGTAGGACGAAAGTTTACCTCTGGCGAAATCTCTCGTGTCGCCAGCGAAGTCCAGGGCATTACTAGCGGCGCTTACCATCTTGTCCACTCCCAAAGGGGCAAAGACGCTGGAGTTATTGTATTGGGCGGCGGAGAATACTTGTCCAGCGACAGGTGCGAAAGAAAGAGATTGGGGGATTATGTCTCTCTCCCAGCGGGCAAGGTAATCGTCGGCATTCAATCCCGTTCCTGGGTCGGAGAACGCATAGTCCACGGCGGTCTCGGCAGACATAGCCGCCCCAAAGGCTAGGGCCACCCAAAAAGAACCAGCGGCTTGCATGTACTCTCTTTCTTTTATGGAGAAGAAGCCTGTTCTAATTATGTCGTCCCGGATCACATTCCACATGCCTATCGAGAAAGTTTGGAAAGGCAGGGCGGCGCTTACGCCGGAAGAATGATTTTGAACAGCAGCAATATCTTTAAAATGAGCGGAGGCTTGGGTTCGGTTCATGATGTCATCGGCATAGTGGGACGCACGGGTGATATCGTTCCCGAAAAGCTCGACCCCATTACGATACGCGCCCAGCCACACGGCCGTAGCAGTATGAGCGTCTGCGATCCGCATTGGGGACATTATGATCTTCTGAGTCTTGTCGTAAGCTGCTCCCAGTACCCCCTTGACGGTCTTCGCACCGCCAATATTTTTCAACGTTTGGTTCAACTGGAAAGTGTCAACTTCTCCTCCTGCCCTAAGCAAGAGATCGTTTGAGTGTTCAAGGGCAAATTGGCGGAGATCCGCATTCATAGCATCTTTCACCCCAAGGACTAAATATTTTGGAGACATGTAACCTGTAGCGAGAATCGCTGAAGTAAACTGTTTGGTCGCGGAAGAGATCTTCCCAAGATAATAAACGGCTTGGTTTTTTTTGATCGCAGAGAAGAGCCAGTCAAACTCGGATGCTTTCAGTTTAGTACCACCGCGAGAAAGGCGTTTAACATAGCCGTCCAGGAAGCCTATGGCTTTGCCTCCGACAGCTTTTTGGAAGTCAGCGTTCGCCATTATATTTTTAATATTCTCTATCGGGAGTTCGAGGTGCTTGTAATAAATACCTTTGTTCATGTATTTGCTGAAGCTCGCGAAAGCGTCAAGCTGAGCGTTCGCAAATTGATCTTCGAGTCCAGAGCGGGATTTAGTAATGTTCCCGAAACCAGCACTTGTTTTAAGTTTTGAGAAGTCGGGTTTGAAATTCCGCCCAGTGAGAGAGTCTTCCATCATCATGGCGAGCCCGTCGAGGCTGTCGAAATCTCGATTGAGAGGGAAAAAGCTATCGATCCAACCGATGTCCCTACCTTGGGAGCTAAGCATAATCCCGCTGAGTTCGGGGTGGATTTCGTCTAGCTTCTGGCGCATCCAATTATAAATCTTCGTTTCGGACTCCGTAAGTATTGTCGAATCGATTTCAGCTTGAGTCACCTGCTTCAGAAGAGCTGCCTCCGCTGAAGGTTGTTGGCTGTAGGCATGAATCGCGATTCTACGGCTCGAATCAGTTGTAAGAGCGGGGCGAACCTCCGCCATCAGCGCATCATATTCAACCCGAAATGCAGCCGCCTCTTTCTCCATTAACTTTGTAGCGATGTCGACAGGCCTCTTCATAAACTCATAAGCTTTCCCGACTTGACGCCAACGGGAGCGAGAGCCGATACTACCGCCCATAAGATCAAACCAGCTTTGAGTGTTCGCGAATGAAAGATTTGGGTTATTGATAAGTTTTTTCAGGTTCTCGCCATCTTTTGCAAGCTCTCCCACGTTGGTCAATTGGGGGAGCATATTGTCAACTAAACCTACTGTAGTCTGTCCTCGAGCGATCAGGGAGGTTTGAGTGTCGGCTTTCCCTTTTTCGATAAGTGATTCAACGACGGTGTTCAGCTTCCCGAGTTCCTCGGCCCCAAAGTCTGCAATCGACTTATCGGACACCCCAGCAATCGCTTCGAGCATATCATTAGAGAGCCGCCCAAACACTGGCGCTGACTCAACGAGATCTGCGGCTGATTTAAATTTAACCACGGGGACGTCCTTTTCTCCGATTTTCAAGAAGTTGCCGAGCAGGCCAAGTTGATTCCGTTCTTGCTGTGCGACGTTGATGAGGGAAGATTTAAGGCTGCCAGCATTGTTTAACATGCCGGGCGTAACCTTAACTTGTTTACCTAGAACATCCTTTACAGAAGCCGTCAACGTAGACTTGAGATCCCTTTTCGCGGAATCCTCTGCAATTTTGACAGCTCGTGTAATGACCTCATCAAGCCCTTTTTCGTTTGTAATATTCCCGAGAGCGGAGAGAAGCCTCGTCGCTTCACCTTTTGTGAGCCCAAGGTCCGGGATTGCCTTTTTGATAAACGTCTCCGCAGTCTTAACGAGTGCGCCCAATTCTTGTTTCCCAGCGGTATAGCCCGCTCGTGCGCCGAATGCTTGATTCTTGAAGCGTTCGATAATAGCGGCACGTTCCGTAAGAAGTACGGGTGTGTTTGGAATGCGATGATCCACCAACTTATTGATTTGAATCTGGAGTTTCGTATTTTTGCCAGAAAGTAAGGTTTGATTCTTATCTGCAATAGCCTTCATCGCTACGTCTAGCTCGGCAGCTTTCGGGCTAGCCTTTACCGTTTCATCAAGAGCTTGTTCGACAGTAAGCCCGGCTTTCTTGGCCTCGGGCGTCTTCACCATGGCGAGAGCGTCGGCTACAACCTTTTGAGCTTCGTCTTTCAGCCCAACCTTTTCAAATTCAGCGAGAGCAGCTTTGTCGAGCCCTTTAATTCCTTGAGTAGCGATTGCGTCCGTAAGCTTGTTCTTCGCCGCACCAGCGGCCAGCGGAATGCTGGCAAGACCAATCCCGAAGAGCGCGCCGATTCCGGCGTTTGCAGCTATAGACCCAGCGGTTGCATCCTTTTGTTCGGCCTCGTACCCTCCAGTACCGAGTCCTCCAATTAAAGCGCCTTCTCCGAGCTTCTTAGTGATATCGGAAGTGAGGTATTTTTTGATTCCAGTGTAGCCCACCTTGGCGACATCATCCACAACGCCGCCCCCTATAAAATTGGACAGTGCAAGGGCATCCGTCCCAAGATTTTGTGTGAAAGTCCGCCCTCCAATTTGCCCAGTAATAGGATTGTCGGGGATTAAAACTTTACTCTGTTCGCCACGCCCAAAATTAGCTAGATCTGCCAAAGGTTCGTAGATATGATTCCCTACGGATTGGACGACGGGCCTACCGATAGCATCCCAAGCGAAACTTCCGGCCGCCCCAAGTGCATTGCCCGTCGTTTCTGCCGCTTGATCTATTCCTTGCGAGCCAAAAGCTTGACCGAGTTTGTTCTTAAAGTTCGTTCCAAACTGGACGGTAGGGGTCGTCGTTTTAGACGGCAGCGCAGAAATAGAGGTTGGGCCGTAGGCTCCGAAGCCATTCTTCGCGTCTTCAATAAGTTTCCGCGCTCGATCGAGATAAGGGTCTGGTTTAGCCACAACACTCTTTACAGGTGCAGCTTGCGAGTTCTTCGCAGTGTCGACAAGAGCCTTCATCTTCGTCGCATAAGAAGACCAGTCAGTTTTAGGCTGAGCAGTTTTTGCAGGAGCAGGAGGCGTATACGCGGGTGCGGAGCCACTGTCGATATTTAGAATTTGAGCGAGATCCATTTTATGAGGTTAAGCCTTTCCAGAAGTTAGACAGGAAGCCGCCAGAGGAGGCAGGGGCGGAAGTATTAGGAGTGCTAGAAGGATTTGAGCCTTTATTGGTAGTCTCTCCAGTCTTTACGCCCGTTACAGGGTCGTAATTATAAGTAGTCGTAGAAGTGGAGCCAGAGCTAGGAATCCATCCGAGAGAGTTTATCCCTTGCTTGGAATAGTTCCCGAATGGGGTTCCATCGGGAGCGTGCATGGTGTCGGATACAGTTTGAGTCACTTGCGCAAGCTGAGAGGCAAGAGCTTGAGCGTAGAGAGGGTCTTTCACGATGGCCTCAACTTGGTCGTTAGTAATCAAGCCCGTTTGAATCCCTTGTTGGATCAAGGTCGAAAGGTCAGCACCAGAGTAAGAACCTGACCCACCTCCAGAGCCACCAACGGTGGATTGATCGAACTTCATGCCGTTGAGAGTACGGACCTGTTCGCCCGTCGTAGGATCGATAAATGTTCCAGTGAGTCCGGCTTTAGAGATCGCGTTATCGAACGCTTGTTGTTGAGCAGCGGCGGCAGCGGCTTGAGCGGCAGTTTCAGCCTGTGATCTGGCTTCCTGAATCCCATACAAAGTATTGAGGTAGTTCGTGTAAGCATCGCTTTGAGCCTTGCTCGCATCCGTCTTAGACCCTTGGAGTCCCTGTTGAGCGGCGAGCATTTCTGTTTGAAACTCTTGAGCCAGCTGTTGTTGCATTTGAGTCGTCTGCATCACCACGTTTTCAACGGTAGTGGCGTATTGATTTCGGATTTTTGAATCTGAAAGAGCGAACTCTGCGAGACCGATTTGGCGTTGTCCGGCGAGTTGGCCGAAGATAGAGTCATATTTCTCAGCACTCTTTGAGAGGATTTCAACCCCAGCAGAAGAGTTGGTGGCCCCAGAAGAGGCGAGCTTTTGCTTCAAGTAAGAGTTCTCATCCGCACGTTGGCTTTGGATTTGAGCGACAGATTGTTCGTACTCCATGTCTGCTTTCGCTTTGGAGATCGACTGTTCGTCTTTTGCATCTGCGAGATTCCTTTGGGCTTGATTGAGAGCCACTTGCTGTTGTTGGCTCACATAGTTTGAGTTCTGTCCGTATTGAGAACCGAGTAAGCCTGTAGTCGATTGATAATTGGCCGTTGCATCCTGGAGCCCTTGAGCCGCGTAGTTGGTATCGTTCGTAAGTTGTCTTCCGGCGAGACCTTCAGGAGTGATTGCGCTCGCATTTTGGATCAAGGAAGGAGCGGTTTGCCTTTGGGAAACTCCTCCGAGAGATTGGTTCGTACCCGTACTAATATTGGAGAAAAGCCCAGTGTTGCTCGCTGTAATCCCACCTTCCCCAGAAGCAGCGCCCAATGCACCCGTAGTCACTGTAGACCCCGGGGTAGCGGCGGCAGTATTCGCAACTCCACCACGTAAGTTGGTTGGGGAGCCTTGAGTCGCTCCGAGGGTTCGAGTGAATCCAGCGTCAAGAATAGGCATCCCGTTCGCATCGAAGCTCATTGCAGGAGCAGCTCCAGACTTAAGCCCGGTAGCGCCTATTTGCCCAAGGTGAGTATAGTTTTGGTTGCTCGCGACGGGAGTCCCGCGTCCAGCAGTGACGATGTTCCCGGTAGCGTTGTTTTGGAAGTAGCTTCCGGAATCAGAAGGCGTAGCTCGAGTCGTCCCTGCGCCCACCGAAGCGAGACCGTTGCCGGAGCGAGGAGTCCCGGCGAGACTAGAAGAGACACGAGATAGCGAGGTTGGAAGATTCTTTTTTGGAGCTTTGTAAGTAGCCATAGTTGATTATTATTTTATTAGTACAGGTCTGTATTTAAGAACGTAAAATTTACGGCACAAAGAGCCGCTCCATGAGTGTTCGTTGTACCCGATCCTGATTGTCCAGTAGACGCCCCGAAAACATAGCTTTTTGTCATAGTGGGGATATTCGTCGTATTAGTAGCGACGAGTGTGTTGTCTAAATAAAATTTTACGCTAGATGCCGTATAGATGAATCGCATTAAATGACCGTCACTATTTGTCGCGGCAGTTGCGATCAATGTCGCCGTCGCGGCAGATCCGTTGGAAGTCACCGCATAAAGGTCATAAGTTCCGGTAGCGTTCAAGTTCGCCGCAAAGCCTACGAATGCGTTTACAGCGTTGTAATCCGACTGGAGGGCGGTCGCATCTCCCGCGACTCCGAATCTCCCAGCATTTGCAGCCGTACCCGAGTGGGTAAATGACGCTATCGCCTCGCATCCAAAATAAGCTAGATTTGTCTCCTTAATGTCGAACAGAGTAGATAGGGCGACATTGGCCCCATTCGGCTCTGTGGAGTCGCTAAAGCTATATCGTAAAGCGTTAGTCGCTGAGCCAGAGAGGGCGGAAAGGGAAACTGGGAAGCGGAAATAGTTCCCGAAGCCGTTGTTTCCGAGTGCCGGCAAGTCGCTCCAGATTACACCCGCCGTCTGCGTGTCATCAGCAAGGATAGTCTGCCCATTTGAGCCAACGGATACGGGCGTCTTCGTCCCGAGAGCAGTTCCGACTACAATATCCCCTTTAGCCCCATAAGGGTTATCTCCAGAAATAAGTTGGAAGTTCGTCCCATCATAGATCACTTCTACAAACTGAGAGGCTTTGATGTCGCCAGTCACAAGATCTTGGTTCGAGTCCTTCTTGATAGTCTTTGCCCCGAGAGCGTTCACGTTGAGCGTGGCCGCTCCAGTATTTGCAGTATTAGCTTTGAATCTCACCACCATGCCCGTCGTATAGGCGGCAGGAGCAGGGGTCAGAGTGATCGCATAAGTATCGTTCGCTCCAGCGTCAGCGGCATAAAGCCACGCTCCTTTTTGAATCGTCGCAGCATTTACGGCAGGAGTAGCGAAAAGGTCAGCAGAGGCTCCAGCGGCAGTACCAGCATCGTTCTCAGATTGCGTAGCTTCCTCTACCTTCCCAGGTACAGCTGTCGAAGCGTTGGGGGTCGTTGCTAAAGCAAGAGCAGTCCAATCAGAAGAAGACCCAGAACTCGCAGCAAGCGTCCAGTAGTAAAATGCAACCTCCGACCGCACAAAACGAATATCATATTGAGTGTTTGAAGAGGTAGGAAGGGCGGCGAGATTCGCCACTTGAGGCATCATGCGAAGGCTGTCCACGTGAGCTTTCATAAGGCTCGTGTAATAATGAACATCAGCGCATCCAATCTCTACGCGCCCATGAGCTTTGCCCGTTCCAGCGGCTACAGATGTTCCAGAGGTCGAAAGACCTCGGACGCATCCGGTAAGGCTGTAGGGCGAAGAAGTCGTTCCACTTCCAGCGGTTCCGGTGTAAAGGATGATTTCGTAGTTTGAGGCAGAGTCCTTGTCGATCATCAAAATGTCGGATGTCTCAGTTGGGAGAACGTCCACGTAAAGCGTGGAGTCAGCGGCTCCACAAGAGCGAGACAGTCGAGTCTTATATTTGGTTTCGGACGGATAGGTTGCAGAGGGCATAATTTTTAGTTAGAGGGTTGGTTGAGTTTCCTGGAGATCGAGTTTTCCGTATCCGGCTTGGATGGAGTCCACAGAGTAAGGTTCGTCGACGGCTTCATTGAGGAGCTTGAGCTGATACTCGAAGCAGCCCCTTTCGTCGGGGAAGAATGTCTTTCTAAACCTATAACTTGGAATCCCAGTTGCAGTTCCAGTTCCTCCGTAATAATTAGTCCCAAGATAACTTTCTCCGATGTAACTTCCAGAAGAGTCTTGGAGTAGATCGTTGTCAGTAATTATAAATTCTTCAGTTGCGTAGTCTCTATAGTAGGTTCCATAAATTGTCGACCCGACGGATTTAGAGCCGGTGATCGTGATGTAGTAGACCTCTTTCTTCCCGGCGGGATCGCCAAGATTATTCCTCTTGGTGAGGAAGCTTTTGGTGTAAGGGATGTCGGCGTATGAATGTACTTGGTCAAAGTAGTACACGCCACCATCACTTGCTCCAAAAAACAGATAGTCCGCGAGAATTGAATTTCGGAAAACGGTAAAGATGTTAGCCCCGAGGCCGTCGAGGTACGTCCAGCACTTGTAAAGGGGGTCATAAACATAGGTCGAACTAGGGCTTGTTGCATCTAAAATAGGCACGGACAAGTACATCCTATCCTCGAAATAAGCTCCAGCGGAAGTATTGGCGTAGTCCTCGTTTATAGCGCCACCGAAAAGACGGGTACGGAGGTCGTTTCGGATATTCTCAGAAAGCACTCCGGTGCGAAGGCCCGAATAATAGGCTTCCTGGCCCGCTGTAACGACGCCAAAGTTAGAAAGGGCTGTTGCATCGTTTGAGACGAGAAGAGCTGTCCTAGGGCTAATGCAGCCCCGTGACGTTGAAATTGGAGTCACGGTGTAGTAGCTCGTGCTCGTCACTTGGTCGTAGGTATAGGCAACCTTCCAAATAGAACGTTCTTTGAGGACGATTAGACTGTCTCCTTGTGGTACGAGCCCGGTGATTGCTTCGCCATCTTGATTGTTGATCGCGATAGATCCGGCATCTCCGGTCGTCCAGTTCGTGAAGTCATCCACATCAGAGTAGTAGAGTACAGTCGCATTCGTAGCGACCCCAGCCATAAAGCAGGTAGACCTCCAGGAAGCAAGAATATTCCCATCTGGGCTTGAGATTGTCGCGACCGTTGATCCGTTATAAGAATGGAGATCACGATTTCCATCGCAATACCAAATCTTGGATGCAAATTGTAAGGCTCCAAAACGCCCACCAGAGGTTCCCAAGGTCTCGACTGTATCCCATGTCGGCACGGTAGCCAGAGGATTTGAGCTGATTTCCACGGCAGTTCCGTACATACGGACGAGAGAAGGCGTTGTAGACGCTACGGAGGCGGCAGTAACCGTTGCCCCATGCCCAGTAATCATTGAGAGACCGTCATTAGCTCCCGCCCCAGAAATATCGGTTCCACCGACTCCAGCAGTTGCGAGACTGACAGAACTATCTACTGTTGTATTGCCCGATGTAATCCTGAAGCCCGTCTGACTTGGGACGTAAGCCACAACTTCAGTCCCACCAGTTACACTTCTTACTTTCGTTTGGATGATGGAAGCCACGTCATTAAAAGAAGTAGCCGTAGTAGTGTCTATACCTGTAAAACTCCGGGCAGTACCGTCAATTGTCATCCTAAAGGAGCCGTTGTTGATGGTTTGCCAAGTAGCGAGAAGCGTAGAGCTTACATACCCAAGGATATTTGCAGGAGTAAAGGTCGGCTTATAGTAAGTAAACAATCCGAGAATCGAAGAACTCGCAGCGGAGCCAGCAGCTCGAAACCCAGTCGCAGACATAATTGACCCCTTCTTTGAAATCGTCATATTCTGTACCGAAGAAATTTCGTTATCTCCAATCTGCCAGGCTTCAAAGGTAGTATTGAGCCCGCCGGAGAAGTCCCGTTGTGTTGAGATTGCTTCGAGCATTTTAGTATTTAGAGGATCTTGGCTTGTAGTTCATCGCTCGCATATTGATGACTTGGGCGGGTTGGGATTTGATGTCCTTCCCGTAGAGCGTCCAAGATTGAGCGAGTTGATCGATGTACTCTTGCTTGTAATTCACCACGGTCGTTGGATCTCGATTGAACTTCATAAAGATTCGATAAACGGCCCCGAGTACAATCACTTCATCCATTGCGTCAGGAAAATTTGAAACTTGAGCGAGATCCACAGAAGAAGTATCGTAAGGCGTTAGATTGTAAAGATAACGAATCCTTAGCCCCACAGTATTGTTCGTGCCGACGTCAAAGGTCGCCCCACTTCCGTCCATAATTGGGAAGGTGATCGAGGTTAGCGTCTTAAAATGTCCAGTAGTCACGGAGGTAGCCGTTTGATTGGCGGTGATCGCCACGCTCTCGGTGAGGGTGAAGCCGTTCATGTCCGTACCAACTACGACGATATTCCCAGCGGCGATGTCTCCAGTAGTACCCCCAGGGGTGAAGAGAATCGGACGGGGAACGTCGAGAGATGCGAGGAAGCTAGTGACGGCGGTCGTAGCAGAAGAGGAAGTCGCTTGGTCGTTTAGAAAGGCATCTGAGTCGGCGGCTGTGCCGTCCACGCCCTTGATGCGGATTTGCCCAGTAGTAGAGGTATATCCGATACAGAAAATCTTACCGTCATTTCTAAGGAATTGATTTTCGTCGACTGCAACGTATTCGGTTGGCGTTGGGCCATAAAAAATAGACCGCACCTTGTAACTCTTCGCGTCGGTGGGGATTGTCGCCACCGCGTAGTTTGAGTCCTCGTCTTCCAGGGTGACGAGAAGATCCGTCTCCTTGTAGAGGAACGTCCAATCGTGAGAGTTCGCCACGCCCTTTCGGGCAAGATCGAGATAACGGATTCGCTGTGTTTGGCTTAGATTCGACGTGCTCGACTGCGAGATATAAGTCGACATGTCATCCAGAAGTGTTTGAAGAACGGACATAAGGAAAATATCGAGTTAAGCAGAGAATCTCATAAAAGGCGTCAAAGCAGAGGGTAGTGATGCAACGGAGGCTCCGGCGGGGAAAGTTGCCGATAGCGCACCGTAGGTTTGCCCCGTTACTGTCAACTCTATCGCTGGGTTTATGCTGATCGCTGAGTTGCTCCCCAAGAGATTTGGCATGCCTGTAGTAGCGACGCCTTTGACTCCAAAAGTACCTGCCGCCGTACTCGTTGGTATCCATCCGAACCAGTACACTTTTCCGGCTAAAATAGCTTGAGAAGAAATCGTGAAGGATTTTTTCCCAGTAGTAGAAATATCAACTTCTCCAAAATCTTGTACCAAAGTCGATGGGTATAAATTTCCAGAGCCGGTAAAGTTATAGAGCCCCATGCGTATTTTCCCTCCCGCTGTGGCAGTGGTGACGCTAATTGCTATAGAGTCTATCGTCCCTCCATTCCTAGGAATCCAAGGAACGGCATGAAGCGTTTGAGTGGAAGCGGCGGCTGCAACGCTGTAAGTGGTGAGCTGTAATATAATTGAACTATCAGCGATACTGTACCAACATTCGAGCGGGCTAGTCCCGACTTGCCTGAAGCTATTTTGCCCAAGGACATTGGAGAGCAAAACTTTCTTGTTCGCAGAGGCGGAGGCGTCGTAAGTCATCACGTAGTCAGAGTCCGAAGCTGGAGATGCGTCTTCCGTCAGGCTGGTAATGCTCACGGCAGCCGTTGGGTTGCCAGATACGCCATCGCCATTTGTCACTGCGATACCAGACCCACCAGTGAGCGTGCGCCCGGTAAAAGTATCGGCGGACGTTTGCGTTAGAAGTCCATTTGTATTGTACGTCGATAAAGAGGTAAGGGTCGCATCTTTTGGCTGTACCACTGAGGTGTCAACGCTGATCCCATTTGAGTCAACAGTGATCCCCGTGTACGCCTTTGCCGAGATCGTCGTGCCTGAAATTAAGACTCCATCGCCTTGGATGTAGTTTGTAGCCGATGAAAATTGAGTGAATGTAAGAGAGGTAGTGTCTAGCGTAATCGTTGCTGGAGTAATAAGTACGAATCCTGCGGCGGTGTTCGCAGTCCCAGCAGTTATGAAAGTGAAGGCTCCCGTTAGGATTTCCGCACTAGAGTCAAAATCAGTTGCTCTTGTCAAGACATATGATGTACCCCCACTTCCGACTATAGTCACAGTCCAAACTCCATTTTGCTTTGCATCCGTTTGATTTTTCAAAAGGATACGATCTCCTATGGAAGGAGTTACGCCGTCCACAGATAGAGCGCCAAAGCCTACTTCTGTTAATGTGAACGTGGGCGAGCCAACATAAGTACCTCCAATATTTGCCGTAGAAGCGAGGCGACAGGAAGCTTTTAGGTAAAGTCCTGCGGCGACAGCGTCAGTGTAGGCTTTCGTAGAGGCGTCTTGAGAGGAAGCCGGATCAGTTAAGTTCGTGAGCTTATGGCTGTTCATGTTGATGTCCGCACTTGGAACTGCAAAAGAAGAAAGCGAAGTTGCCGCAGTCACTATTGTTCCAGTAGTCGGGAGGGTCACGTCTGTGTTCCCAGTCAATCTAAGAGTCAAATCGTAGGGGGAGCCTCCAGCGGTTGAAAAGCCTTTCGCTAAAGAGACGTCGCCACCTAGGGTGATCGTCCTATCCGCATCTCCGGTAGCTAAATTTAATGTACGATCCGCAGTAACATTTGATGCCGGTTTTATAATCAGATCATGTGAAGCGTCCGTATCTAACAGATGAAGCCCCGTATTTGGGAGGGTCAAGGTTGTCATGCCCGTAACGTCGCCAGTATCGCTTTGAACGATAGACCCATTCTGGATCTGTGTACCGCCCGTGCCATCCCAGCGTACCAAGGCGTTATCAGTTGTAGTAGCGGGCCCACTTACGCCTCCAGAGCCTCCAGCGCTTGTGAACTCCAAACCTGATTCATCTATTTTTACCGTAACTGCCATAGAAGATGCGCCAGCATAATTGTCGGGAGCATCGGGAAGGTCGATAAATCGTTGGTATTTTTTTATCATTACATTTCTTGGATAGAGAGTGTTTGGGCGGCTACGTCGGAGATTGCTTTGATCGCGCTGGTGGTGTAACTGCGCTCATCCATCAGGAATGCTTCGCCTGGGTAGAGAATCACGCCTGTGTTCACTACGGCAGCGGCAGAATTGAAAGAGAGGGCGATTTGCCCCGTATTCGTGCGAAGACTAGTCAGGATGAGGCCCTCACGGCGTGAGTTTGCCGCCACGGCAGCGGCAGAAGTTACCCCAACGGAGACGGAAGTTGGGTCTGAATAAGTACAAATCGGGAGCATGTAAGTGGGTTATAGTGCTTGAAGTTTGCGGACAATATCGTCCTTTTTATCGGTCGGGATTACACTTACTCCTTTTTCACCAGCCCACTTCTTGAATTCCATGAAGTTAGCGGGAGCGCCTTCCATCGGGTCGGAAGCCACGGGAGCTGAAATTGGCGTTAGGTCGCGTACAACCTCCACGATCACAGATTCAGAGATGCCACCGAGAGTTCCTTCTTTAAGTTGTAAGAAGGGATAGCGCTCGATTAAGAATTTAGCTTCATCTTCTGAGCACTCTAAAGTTTCTCCAGGCTTGATCTCGAGTCTTTTTTTGTCTTTGAGCGCTTCGGGTGAAAAACTCGTGCTAAGAGACCCACTGTAATCCACGGAAATAGATCCAGTAGTAGACTCAACAGTTCTCTTGCGTCGGATAAGTTTACCTTCAAGGGTGTCGTCATAGATCATTTCGTTAACGAACTTGGTAGGAAGAAATACTGAGGGCATAATTTTATGGGTTAAGCGGTTAAATTGTTGCCTTAATCGCGCCTCCCTCCCGGCGGAGAGAGAAGAGCTATAAA
>OFRM01000040.1_pt1 | contig 46608 bp, 56 predicted proteins | sample 1543101 | NCBI WGS metagenome assembly OFRM01 (sample SAMN07774223, study PRJEB24372) | wastewater metagenome | isolation source: Exp Tend VB 0WW | collected 2016-02
CAACCTGACCGGCGATGTGATCGAAGCTGTTCCCTCCCAACCAATGCCTCCGATGACCCAGGCTACCGCTGCCAAGGTCGGCTACCGTGAACTGGCTGATTGGGAAACCGATCTTGTCCAGAAGTTCCGCGAGCAGGGCCAACAACTCGACACCCTCTGTCGCGCCATCTCTGGCAATACCTGCGACGGGCGCTGGGCCTCTGTCGCCAAGACTCACTTCCAGCAGGGCCTCATGGCCGCCGTCCGTTCCATCACCAAGCCCGCCTTCTTCTAACCACCAGAGACCTACTCAATGTCCGCCAAAATCCCGCCCATCGCAGAACGCAAGCCCGTCTACAAGGCCCTGCCCATCGGGCAAGTCCGCTTCAGCAGTCTCGAGAAGCCTGATACCACCTTCTCGGAAGATCGCCCGAAGTTCAACATCACCTTGGTGTACACTCCGGAGGAGATTGCTCCCTTCAAGAGTGAAGTCGAGGCGCTGTACGAAGAGTGGAAGGCGCAAGTCACCAAGGAAGCGAAGGGCAAAAAGGTTGTCTTCAACGATCCCCCCTTCAAGCCCGACCTCGACCGCGAGAAGAACGAGACGGGACTCATCCGCGTCTCCTGCTCGACCGATGCCTTCCGCCTCTCGACCGATCCCAAGTCCGGGGAGAAGATCAAGAATCTTCGTCCTGTCCCGTTGTTTGATCGTGCCGGTACTCCGGTCACTGGGGTTCGCTGCTATGGTGGATCGACCGCGAGGCCGTCGATCAGCATCAGCTTCTACGCTTCCCCCAATCCGAAGATCGGCTGTGGGTTGACGTTTGGGCTCTCTGCTGTGCAGATCATCAAGGCTTCGAGCGGGGCGCGGAGTGCTCAGGGGTACGGGTTCACCGCGGTTGAGGATGAAGTCTCGGATATCGCCAGTGGCGACTCTGAGGATGCTGCTGAGACGACCTACACGGAGGGCCAGGACCTGTGAAGTTTGAGATTCGGATGGCAGAGAACGGAGCTATTCTCCGGGTTGATCCCGGAGAAGGCGAACCGGTTGAAGAGGTCGTCTTTGAAGATCAGGTCGAAGGAGAGATCGAAGCCTTCGTTCAGTTTTTGCACCATCTTCTTGATAACTACGGGCCGTCTACATCCCGATACTCCCCGAAGCGCATCCGTATCTCAGTTGAGCCCGGAGACAAGTACACCGATACTGAACAACAAGCTGAGGATTCCCAATGACCGAAGATACCCAAGTGGTCCACACACCGGAGTTGATCTTACCCCCAGGAATGGAGGTCCCGATCACTCCCGAAGAGCGGATGCGACAGCAATTCGAGCTGACTCGCTTCCTGCAGAAGTGCTATCCGAAGCCCGTTGAGGGCATGGTCGGAGCACAGATCCCGTTCAACCTTCAGCTGTTCTTCCGGGAGAAGGATCTGCCGGAGTTCAAGAACGACAAGCACAAGGAACGCTTCTCTAAGGCGCTTCATGCGGCTCTGCTGATGGCCGTTGGGTCTTCGACGGACATCATCGACAACGCCCGCAGCCAGCAGATGGACTTCTTGGAGATGCTCGAGAAAGAATCGAAGGCTGAGTCCGAGAAGCAGACTGACTTGCCGTTCCCCGAGGATCCTGACTGTTCCTCAAACCACAAGCTGCGCCTTGTCAAGGACGGCACGCAGGATCTCGTCGAGGTGGAGGATCATCTTCGACTGGAGGGTGGGTTGTGAGTCCTCTTTCATACCTGATGGGTGTTGTGTTCGGAATGGCCCTGATGTACCTCTACCGAGGAGATAAGGATGATCCGCGAGGACCACGAGCTGCGTGACGCCCTCTTGGTGTGCGCGGGTGTTCTGTTTGGATTAGCGGCGTCGATTGCCTTGACGGGCGGCCTGCTTTACCTAGCTGTCAAGCTGGTTAGGATGGCTTGGAATGAATAGAGATCGTCTCGGCGTCGTCTTGTTCTTGGTGTTTTGCGCCATTTCTGTGCTCTATCTGATAGCTGGCGCAACATTCTTACATATCGTACCGCTGATCCTCATTGGAGGATTCGCCTCATTCGTGCTTGGGATAGCTGCGGAGGAAGCCCTTGGGTAAGTCCCAGCGGGAGAAAGGCAAGCGCGGGGAACGAGAGGCCAAGGATGCCTTGAATAGGATCTTTGGCCTCTCCTCGATACGCGCCGCGCAATCGAATGGGAAGTGGTCTCAGGACATCCTGAATGGCCTGAAGAACTGCTTCCTCGAGGTCAAGTTCTATGCGAGGCATTCGTGTCTCAGGTGGATGAAGAGAGCCGAAGCCGATTGCGCGAATGCCGTGCCAGTTATCTTGCTTCGAGAGAACGGGGATCCTGAGTGGTATGTTCTGCTGCGATTGAGCGATAGCTACAGGTTTGCCGAGTCGGTTATCGACACGCCTAACTGCAAGCTGTTGGTCAAGGAATAATGGGCCAAGCCCTTAGCAAAGGCCCCTGCGCCTGTGGCAGCAGCGACGGCCTAGCCCTGTATGACAATGGCTGGTCACATTGTTTCGTCTGCGATGTCAACATCCCTCCCGCGGTTGATGGTGTAAGAAAAGACCACATGACTTCTGACATGCTTGTAGGGGAATACCAGGATCTGGGTAGACGCCGAATCAAGGAATCTACCTGTAGGAAGTACAGCTACAGGGTGGCGCAGTATGCAGGCAAGAACGTCCAGGTTGCCGACTATTTCGACAAGGATGGTGTTAGGGTAGCTCAGAAGATCCGATTGCCAGGGAAGGAGTTTGCCTGGACGGGGGATGCTAAGAAGGCAACCCTCTTTGGCGCGCAGTTATGGAAGTCGGACCCGAAGCTGAGTGTGGTTGTGACTGAGGGGGAGATTGATGCTCTCGCCTTCGCTCAGGTACAGGATCTGACTTGGCCTGTCGTCTCCATCCCCAACGGGGCGCAGTCCGCGGTAAAGTCGGTCAAGGCGAACCTCTCGTACCTTCTGGGGTTCAAGGAGGTCGTCTTAGCGTTCGACAACGACGAGCCTGGGCAGAAGGCCGCGCTCGAGTGCGCCGAGTTGTTCCCTCCAGGGAAGTGCCGGATCGCCAAGTTTGAACTGAAGGACGCTGGGGAGTACGTCGAGAAGGGCCGGGACAAGGATCTCCTCAAGGCCTTCTGGAACGCCCCCACATACCGCCCGGACGGCGTGATCGATAGTCAGGCCGCCTGGGACAAGATGATCGCCGAGCGGGAGATGGAGAAGGCTCTCGGTCGCATCCCCTTCCGCCAGCCGATCCTGCAGGAGTCCTGGCGAGGCCGCAGGATGGGCGGAGTGTACACCTATTGCGCCGGTACAGGCACAGGAAAGAGCACGGAGTTCCGCGAAGACGCGGTGTTCGTCATGGGCCTTGGTCACAAGGTCGGCTATGTCGCCCTCGAGGAGACCGTCGGACAGACGCTCTTATCCTGGCTCTGCATTCTCGCCAACAAGCCTGAAGACGAGATCACCAATGAGGAGATGGCGGAAGTCTTCAAGAAGATCGAGGGGAAGTTCTTTCTCTATGATCACCACAGCCAGCGGGATGTGGAAGGCCTGATAAACAAGCTGCGCTACATGGTCGTAGCTGAGGGCTGCAGGATCCTGTACGTCGATCACCTCACAGGGGTCATCGTGGCCGGGGAGAACGACGACGAGCGGATCTCCATCGATAGGTTCATGAAGAACTCCGCGGCCTTGGCTGTTGAATTGAAGGTGCCGATCATGTTGATTAGTCACCTCTCGCGGAGGGATAAGACGAACCATGAGGAAGGCGATCAGGTGTCTCTGAAGGATCTTCGAGGGAGTCACGCGATCAGTCAGTACAGCACGGGGGTGGTGGCGCTTGAGAGGAATCAGCAGGAGAGCGAAGGCGAGGTTGATGTCTCGGTAGTTCGGAGACTCAAGCATCGCTGGCGCGGAAGGCTTGGCGCGGCAGACACGATGCACTATCACCACAAGACGGGCAGATACTTACCGAAGACCCCGGATGTTACCCCCGAAGTCACCCCGGAAGTCCATGTCGTCAATAAGGACACTGGGGAGATTCGTGCGGAGCAGGGGGGATATGCGTTGGGGGAGGCTGAGGATCTGATTGAGATGGGAGCTGGGTTCTGATGTGGAGAATTTCTCTGTGCTTCTCGTACGATGCTTCCTCAGCTGGATATTGCCTGTGGATCCGAAGGACTCGTAAGCGGGAGGACGGCTATTGGGACATCGATCGGCTTGTGCCGTGGGATTCGTGCGGGGTTGCTGAGGGCTTCACTTGGCAGTCTGTCAAAGCCGGTGAGTATGCGCGTCCCTGCTTCTCGCTGGACGCGAAGGATAGTCAGAAGCTGGTAGATGAGATCCTGAGCACAGGGGTCAAGCCTAGCAGTGGGATCCAGTCTGAAGGACATCTGGCGTCGATTCAGGGGCACCTGAAGGATATGCGGATCATCGTCTCGAAGACTCTGGGGATTGATCTATGCGCCAGCTAATCTTCGATATCGAAACAGACGGCCTTCTCGACACCGTGACGACGCTCCACTGCGCCGTCATTATGGACGTAGCCACAGGAAAACCGGAACTCTACTATGATAACCCTCTCCTTAGCCACCCCCTTCACGCTGGGGGAGTTGCAGATTTTCTCGCGCGACTGCTGGATAGCCGAGATGATCTTTGGATCGGGCACAATGTACAGCAGTACGACATCCCTTGCTTGGCAAAGCTGTTCCCAGAGAAAGGACTGGCACTCCAGTCTATCCGACTCTTCGATACGCTCGTTGTTTCTCGGGTCCAGTATTTCAATCTCACCGACCGAGACTTCCGATCAGGCAATCGAGACCTTGCGGCCCGCGGTCTCATCGGACTCCACGGTCTTGAAGCCTGGGGAGTACGCCTCGGCGCTCCGAAGCGTCCAAAGCCCGACTTCGCCAAGCTGACGCGGGAGATGCTGGACTATTGCGCTCAGGATGCGGTGACGAATCGTGCTCTGTTCCTGAAGGAGTGGGAAGATACGAAGCAGGGCACCTTACCCTGGGTCCAACTGGAACAGGACTTCTCCCGCTGCATCGACTCGGTCATGTCCTCCGGCGTCAAGTTCGATTACGAAGGCAGTCTGAAGCTCGAGCACACCCTCAAGCTGGCAAAGATCGACACCGAGCAAAGTCTCCAGTCTTTCCCCGAGTTCTCCGACTGGACCGAAGACTACGAGACGCCCAAGAAGAAGATCAAGAAGACCAAAAAGATCATCTTCAATCCTACCTCCCGCAAGCACATCGAGTACGTCCTCATCAACCGCCTCGGCTTCCAGAAGATGGAGCGCACACATCGCTCCGGCACTGAGCGCCCTCTCGCCAAGGAGAAGGAGAAGATGCGGAAGTGGCTGCAGAAATGCACTCTCACCGCGCCGCCGGGGTCTGACCCTCTTCGTCTGCTGGAGATCACTGACACGGGCAACGCGAAGATCGACGAAGAGACCTTCGACGCTTTGTCCGACAGAGTCCCCGCGGCGGCAGCTTTGGGCAGGCTCTTCATGATCCAGAAGCGGTTAGGCCAACTGAAAGGTCTTCAGACTGCGGTTCAAAAGGATGGCCGCATTCGCGGACAGATCGCGCACAACGGGGCAGTGAGCGGTCGATGCACACACTTCAAGCCCAACATGACGCAGTACCCCGCGGTGGATAAACCCTATGGACCCGAGTTCCGATCTCTATTCTGTGTGGATTCCGGAATGGTCATGCTGGGTTTTGATGCCCAGGGGCTTGAGCTGCGAGGACTGGCACACTTCCTGGCTCCCCACGACGGAGGTGCGTATGCGGATGCGTGCGTTACTGGCGATCCACACACGGTCAATCAGCACAACGCTGGCCTTGCTACTCGAGCTGAAGCGAAGACATTTATCTACGCCACCATCTACGGAGCTGGAGCAAGAAAGCTGGGTCTCATTGTTGGACGCGGAGAAGCAGAGGGAAAGGCGCTCAAGGAGACATGGGTCAAGAACACCACAGGAGCAACTGAGTTCTTTGAGAGCATCCCCCGCATCCTACTGGAGCGAGGCCAAGCCTTCTACAAGGAGAACTCTTTTACTGGCAAGAAACGCCTCATGCTGAAGCCCAACGCACACCTCCGGGGTGTCGATGGCCGCCCGCTCTACATCCGTGCCCTGCACTCTGCGCCCAATACCTTGATCCAATCCTGGGGTGCGGTGGTGATGAAGAAGACCACGGTTCTTCTCTTCCAAGGGGCCAGTCAAAAAGGCTGGGTCCTCGGCAAGGACTGGAAATGTGTGCTGTCCGTACACGACGAACTACAATGCGAAGTAAAGGCCGAAATAGCCGATGAGTTCAAAGCCACAGCCCTTGCCTGCTTCAACGAAGCCGGTGTCTCCCTCAGACTCCGAGTCCGGATTGATGGATCAGCGAAAGCTGGAGCCACCTGGGCCGAGACTCACTAATCGTGAAAGGTATGCTTACATGGCTGGCTACATAGACGGCGAGGGCAGTGTTCGGTGGAGTCATGGGCCATGTCTCGAAATCACGAATACTCATCGAGAGTCTCTTGAGGAGATCCAGACCTACCTAGGCGGTAAGATCCACAACACAAACCCTAACAACAAGAACTCCAAGCACCGTCCCTGCTACCGACTGACAATCCACGGAGAGAGTGCAGAGAAGGTTCTGTTTGATTTGCTTCCGTGGTTGATTATCAAGAAGCAGCAGGCGGAGGCTGTGCTGCAGCTGGCGTCGGCGCGGAGAACAAATACTCTGACTCCGGAGGTACTTGCTGAGGGATTGGAGTTCTTGAAGGTGGATAAACAGGTCGCGTTTGATACGAGGGCAGACGAATGATCAAGTTGGTCAGGTGGTTGCGTCGGCAGTTTGTTTACCGTTGTCAGGCCGTTCTGCAGGACAATACTCCCTCCTGGTATGGAGAGTATCACTACGGAATTCGGAATCACGGGAACATCCGCTGCGAGAGGGATTCTAGTCACATCGGAGTTCATTGCGGCGGGGACTACTGCTGGTCTGCTTGGCCCGCTGTCGAGAGGGGAGAGGTGCATGCCCGTTTCTACTAAGCGCCGTCTGGTACTAGACGCCGATTTTCTGGTCTACACCATCGGTCACAAAATCATGAAACCCGTCGACCTCGGTGACGGCAACGTGAACTCCACCTTCAGCATGGCCGATCTCCGAGCCAGTGTTGACGATCTCTTCAGCCACTTCTTCGAGGAACTCAACACCCGTGAGTGTGTGATCTGTCTCTCAGACCCTGAGAAGAACTGGCGATCAGAAATCTACCCCCCCTACAAGCAGAACCGCAAGCCGGGCACCCGGCCCATGGCTTACGAGTCCGTGCGCCGCGAGCTGGCCGCCCGCTGGGAGACCCTCCAGTTCCCGCGCATGGAAGCTGATGACCTCGTTGGTGCCCTCGCCACGGACCCTGCCAGCAAGTACGAGGAGAACGTCATCGTCTCCCCCGACAAGGACCTCCTGACCATTCCGGGGTTCCTCTACAATCCCAGCACCAAAGCCTTCACTCTTTCCACCCAAGAGGAAGCCGATCTCGAGCACATGCGCCAAACCCTGGTCGGGGATCGCTGCGACAACTTCCCTGGCCTTCCGAAGTGCGGCCCTGTGGGTGCCGCGAAGATCCTCCAAGGCTGTACCAATCTCCCTGAAGCATGGTCCAAAGTGACAGAAGCCTTTGTCAGCAAAGGACTTACGACCGCTGACGCCACAATCCAGGCCCAGATGGCGGGTATACTTAGGCACGGACAATACAATTTCCTTACACAAGAGATCCTCCCCTGGACCCCTCCGCAAATATGAAGCCCAACAATCCCCGAATTGAGCGCCACGGGATCGATCTCAACCGTAAGTCCTTACCAGAGCCGCCTTTGCGGGGAAAGGACTTCCCAGCCGGTATTGAACACCTCGACCTAAAATGGTTCGAGGATTGCATCACTCTGGAGGCCATTGCTCAGTGCAGGTCGGTCGACGACCTCGAGCGGCTGAAGAATGATGCTCTCTGGGTCCTCGAACTTAGGAAGCTCAAGAAGCTGGCGGAATAGACCATGTGTAATAAGCACGCCCTCGATAAATTCGCTAAGGGTGGTGTCTATTCCAACATTGGGGCCATGTTCGGCGGCCCCCTCGGAGCGATGACAGGGGCCGACATCGGCTTCCGTGGGATCAACCCTCTCGATATCCACAGTCAGGGTTGGTCGGGATTGAATAAGGATGTAGTCTTCGCTGTGGATCCTGCGGGCCTTGGGCTGGGAGCGAAGGTTGGGCAACTTGCGGGCGGGGTCACTGGACAGAACAAGAGGGACAGGGCCGCGGCAGCGAATGACGACCGTCGCGCCCAGGCGGACCTGAAGCTCCGTCTCCAAGGCCCCGACGCCCCCCAAGAGTCGGCTTCTCTTCTTGATCCTAACGCCGCTGTCCGCGATAGCCGTCGACGCGCCGCTCTCCTCGGCATCTCTCAGCTGAAGATTCCCGGCCCCGGTGTAGCCACTGGCGGAGGATTCGGCGGAGCTAACGCGCCTCTCGGATAATGGCACGAAGAGTCTCGCTGACCCCGGCCCAGCCGGTGAGTCTGGCGAAGGCAGCTCAGGCCGCGGACAGTCTCGAGGCGGGGACAGATCTAGCCAACCGACTTGGGTCTACCACTTCCGTCGTGTGCCCTGTTCCCGTTCGTGGGGACATTGTGTACGGACCCGCTGGGGCGGTGGATACGGACATCGCTCTCTTCGATGGTGCTACTGGATACTTGATCAAGGACTCTGGAATTCCTGTATCCGTCCTAGCCTCGCTTACCGAATCTGGTCGTTTTACCCGCTCAATGCTTCTCATGGGAGCGTAAATGGCAGAATCTCTGAAGTGTTTGGCGCAGTCTTTTCCTTCCAGCCAAGCCCTTTCGACTCTGTACACGGTCCCTGCTCTGACCTCCGCTGTAATATCGACTCTCTTCGTCTGCAATCAGGGATCAACCGCCGCTTCGTTCCGCGTCTCGGTTGGGGTCGCTGGGGCCGCCGACGAAGCTAAGCAGTACATCTACTACGGAGAGCCCGTAGGTCCTGGAAAGAGCTTCGCGGCTACGGTCGGAATAGCTCTCTCAGCAACGGATGTCGTGCGAGTTTGGAGCGTAAACGGCCTGCTGTCTTTTAGTCTCTTCGGTGAGGAACTTTCCTAATGAGCCACGGAGTATCTAATCAGCAGACTATCGTTGATTCGGATGGAAATCCGATTACAGCTGAGAGGACAACTCTGGGGGACATCTCCCTGAATGTCCGAGACAGTTCCTTTGCCGAAGTAGCACAACTCCTGCAGCGCATCCTTGAAGAGCTGCAAACAATCTCCTCCAACATCGAGAGACAGTAACAATGCAAATCTTTGACTTCCTAAAGACACGCGCCAATCGCTTGTCCGCCAGTCCCGCGTCAACTCCGATTGAGTTCCAGTGCGACCCTTTCGGGTCTCAGATGACCTCCCAGGGCCTCCCAGAGCGTGCGATGCTGGCCTGCTCTGGAGACTCCTTCGTTGTAGAGGACACGACCGCCCGCGCCGCGGTTACGGCTATCCCGACTACTGCCGCGCTCTACGGGGTCTGGAACGGAAGCGCCAAGAAGAGCATCGTCGTCGATGCCATCGGCTGTTCCCTCATGGCCCAGACCGCAACCACGGCTTGGGCGGCTCGACTGATTGCCAACCTGATCCGAATCCCGCTTGCAGCTCCCGCCGCGGTCGGGACGGTTACCCCGTTGAACGGGGGATTCTCATGGAACGGATCTGCCCGCGGATTCGCCACTCCCACGACCGTTGCTTCTGACGGCTGGTTTGGTCTCGGTCAAGGCGCGATGTGCCCTGGCGGCGTGACCGTCAATCCCGGCGGAGCAATCTACGTCCCAGTCAACGGGATTATCGTCATTCCCCCCGGCAAAGCTCTTGCCCTGTCGATTCTTGCTACGGCTACCGCGGTCACAGGCCTTCTCTCCGTTTGGGGCCACGAATTGGAACTTCCGGTCAACTAATCGATGTCAGAATACTCTGAGGCTGAAGAAACTGAACGCACCACAGCCGCAGAGAGATACTTAGAACTCGCTGCAAAGCGCGACCGCTACCTGACCCGCGCCCGTGAGTGCTCCAAGTTCACTATTCCCGCTCTCATCCCTGAGAACGATGACGACATGGGGGAAGACGAGGAGACCCCCGCCCAGTCTGACGGGGCGAAGTGCATCAACTCCCTCTCGGCAAAGATCCTCCTGGCGATGGTCCCGCCGAATATACCTGTCTTCCGTCTCGAGACCAATGACGTAGCCAACGTCATCATGTCTTCTCAAGATCCTCAGCTAGCTCAGGCTGCTCAGGAGATCCGCGAGAACCTGGATCGTATCCCCCGTGCCGCGCTCCTGTTGACAGAGACCTACCGCCACAGGCCCACGATCTTCGAGGGGATCAAGCACCTGATCGCTGGCGGCAATGTCCTCTTCTGGATGATGTCCGATAAGGCTCATCTCGGGGAGATTCGATCCGTTCCCCTCAGTCGCTACGTTGTCTTGCGCGACAGCCTGGGCTTTCCGCTCGAGATCATCATCAAGGACGGACTCAGCGCGGCTAACCTTCCCCCGAAGCTGAAGGAAATCCTGCACACCAAGAAGTCCCTAGAGGACATCTTGAAGGAAGCGTCAACTGTCAAGTCTGATTCGACGACTTCCGATTACTCCCTGTACACCTACTCCTGCTGGGACCCTGCGACGAAGAAGTACAACGTCCATCAGGAATTCATGGGAGAAGAGGTAGACGGGACCAAAGCCCGCTATACTAGTGATGACTTCCCCTTCGTCGCTCTGCGCTTCTCCTCCTCTGATGGGAAGGACTATGGCCGCGGGCTTGTCGAAGAATACCTCGGCGTCTTGATGTCTCTCGAAGCTATCGCTCAGGCCGAGACGGCTCTGGCGATCATCATGGCGGAGATCCGCTGGATGGTTGGCGCTGCTTCGGGCATTCGAGCGAGGGATCTGCAGAACTCGCCTCCGGGGGCGCACATTGACGCTGAGCCCGATACGATCAAGGCGCTGACGGCTGACAAGTACGGCGACTTGGCCGCGATGCTCAATACGAAGCAGGCTCTGCAGCGGGATCTCGGGCTGGCGTTCTTAGTAGAGACCGCAATCCAACGCTCTGGAGAGCGCGTCACCGCAGAAGAGATCCGAACGATGATGCAGCTCTTGGACAGCACCCTCGGTGGGCTGTACTCGGCACTCAGTGCGGACTTCCAAGCCCCTTACGTCCGCTTCCAGCTCCGACTGCTGAAGAAGCAGCAGGGGATCGATATCGGCAAGAGCGGAGCAGTTCGACCCCGTATCGTCACGGGCCTTGAGGCCCTCGGCCAAAGCTCAGAAGCCCAACAGTTCTTCCAGTCCCAGAAGGTCCTCTCCGACCTCGTCGGCCCGGCTGTCTACGGACAGCGTGTGCATGTCGATGCCCTGGCTAAGAAGATCAACGGCTACTTCAACGTGGAAGCCGCGGGTATCTACAAGACCCAGGAAGAAGTTCAGCAAGAGCAAGCAGCCAATCAACAGGCAGAGACGAATAAGGCCGCTGTCGGTCCTATCGTGAACGCCGTTGGCAAGGCTGCCACACAGCAGTAAGTAACCAATGACAGATCAAGCCGTGATAAACGACAACTTGACCGTGCCTGAGAAGTACCGGGGCAAGACCGTCGAAGATGTGATCCAGATGCACCAGGAGCTTGAGCGCAAGCTCGGTGAGCGTCAAAACCCAAGCGTCGGTGGAAACGTAGTTCCGGCTGGAGGCAATCCGGCGCCTGCGGGGGAAGCTCGGACCATGAAGGCCCAGCTAGCCCTCCAACTCCAAGAAGCCATGCTCGCCCTGCGAGCTGGGGATCCGTCTGCGGAGACCAAGCTCAATGAACTTGGACTGCCCCCTGACTTGTCCCGCTTCGCTCTCGGCACCGCCATCGACGGACAGCGTGTCTACGCCAAGAACGTCATGGCCGAGGCCGGTGGTCCCGAAGCCTACAAAGCAATCCTCGAGTGGATGGCTGACCCAACCAATCCGATGTCCAGCTTCGAGAGGAACGCTTTCAATGCGGATCTCGAATCAGGCAGCCCGTCTCGGGTCATCCCGGCTGTGCGAATGATGAGAGATCGCCACAAGCAAGAGACAGGCTTCGAGCCCCAAGAGTTCGTCACCGGAGTCCCTGGACAGACCACTGTCCGCGTGAAGGGATACAGCAGTGACGCAGAAATGGGCAAGGCCTTTGCTGACAAACGCTATGGAGTTGACGAGGCATATACCGCCGAATGTCAGGCCAAAGCCCGAGTGTCAACCTACGAGTCCAAGTAACCGGAGAATGTCATGCCTGAAGACGAAGACGAGGAAGTGTCGAGCCTGGGTAGCTTAGTCGATCACATCGAAAAGCAGACCTACAAGCCGGATGCCTTTCTCCTGTCCAAGTGGGACAGCGTCTTCAAGACACCCTACCTAGTCTGCAGCAACCAGGATCAATGCGAGCGTGCCGCTAAGGTTCGTGGCTCGATCATGGTTGCCGCAGCTACGCTTCTGCATACATGTCCGAATTCGCATGAGCTTGACAAGGCCCTGTCCGCTCTCCAAGAAGCGCAGATGTGGGCCATGACCGCAATGCTCTGCAATGAAAATTAGTCAGCTCTCTGGTGTTCTCTTGGCCCTTCTATTGGTCATCGTTCCTCTAGGTTGCCGCACGGAAGGAGGTGGTCCTGCTGTCGCACTGCCGCAACTGGAACAGCTGTCCGAGCCCGATTTCAACGAAGTCTGCCTGCACACGGAAGTTTACACCGCGGATGCCTTCCGGATCCTGGTCGCCTCTGGGGCCACGAATATCGAGGATGTTCTAGAGTTGGCAAACTTCCTCCAGCAGGTCGTATCCCTAGAGGGTTTACTCAACGATCCCCACCTGATCACCAAGATCATCAAGTCTGACAGTCCAAAAGGTAAGGCAGCCCTCTCGGCTGTCCTCCTGGCTGAAGACTTCATTCGCCTGCACTGGGATATCGGCCCCCCTGGGCTACCCATCAGTCAACGCACACGGACTCTTCTCCAGAGTCTTGTCGAGGGTATGAAGGCCTCTGTCCTTCAAGCTGTCTCGACACCACAACCACAAGCCAAGTAGTTTCTCTGCCGGGATACGTCCCGATAACTGAGAAGCTCAGACTTGTTTCCCTGTCTCTTGCTCTCTGACAATTCATTCGCCCTGTACGCAGGATAACGATTCGCTGAGTCAGTGGGTGTTGATCCTACCCAAACAACACACACATGGCTGCTCCCTCTCCGATGTTCCGTCCGGCAGATTCTCTGTTCGCCGGAACGCCGACTGCTCTCCAGCTGAAGATGTACTTCGGCGAACTCCTTGGCACGCTCAATCGCGGCTTGGAGATTGTTCCTCACCTCCGTTCCAAGTCGATTGATGCTGGTCTTTCCTGGGCCGAGCCCGTCTACGGGTTCGCTGAGCCGGGTAAGTACCATGTCGCTGGTGAAGATGTCCTCATCGACGCCGGGTATGTCGCCCGAGTGCCGTTCGTCGAGAAGCTCTACCAGATCGACCTGCCGTTCACTCTGAACGGCTTCATCCCGAGCTTCGACGAGTTCCAGACTCACTACGACGCCCGTGCGCCCTTCTACCGCCAGATCGCGGAGAAGCACGCTCGGACGAGCGATATGAAGGCTGGCCGAATGCTGATCAAGGCTGCGCGAGCGGCTGCGAACATCCCGGCAGGTGGCGCGATCACCGCGGGTTGCGAGACCCCGGCTGGTCTGACCATCGTCAACGCGGCGATGCTCACCTCTGCAACGGTCCTCATGTCCTCGCTGCAGACCGCAGCGCAGACGCTGGACGAGAATGATGTCCCGGCGCTTGGCCGCAAGGTGCTCCTGCACCCGGTCCAGTTCTGGAACCTCGTCAACAACCGAGAACTGCTCGACCGCGACGTTACCCGCGAGAACGGGGACTTCGCCGACGGCACGGTGTACAAGGCCTTCGGCATTCAGCTCATCAAGAGCAATGCCATCAAGGCTGTCCGCACCGCTGGAAACTACGCTGGCGTGACCGGCGAAGTCAACAGCTACATCGCCAACTTCAGCAACAACGCTGGTGTTGTGTTCACGGAAGACTCGGTCCTGCACCTGCTCCGCAAGGCGCTGGAACTGCAGATGTGGTACGAGAAGCCGCGCTTTGGCACGGTCATCACGACCCGCGTCATCGACGGTTTCGGCATCACCCGTCCGGAAGCCACGATCGAATTGGCTACCTCGTAAGCGATCGGATGCTCTTCTGAGCTATCCATGAAACAGCCACGGCTTCGGCCACGCTGCGTCCTTATAGGCCTAGTGCGACGATAAACCACAAGGCCACCATCCACTGTATTTCACATTCCTGAAATACTTCACACTCCTGGAATACTCCACTACAGATGCTGATTTTAGATGCCGTGAATCGCGTGTTGGTATCTGCACAGCTCCAGCCGGTAACCACGCTGGCTTCGCCGGATCGACTGGTCTCCAAGGCGAATACGATTATCGAGGATGTCCGTAGGCGAGAGTTGGAGAAGGGGTGGAATTTCAATGAGGAGTACGATCTCCCTGTCGCCGCTGTCGCCACGATCATCGCCGTTCCGGCCAGTACGCTCGCTGTAGATATACGTCCCGAGAACTGCGGAGGCAAGGACATCGTTGTCCGCAACGGACAGATGTACAACCGGACTGACCTCACGAACGACTTCGGTACTCAGACACTGAAGTTGGATGTCATCTATGATATCACCTTCGATAACTGCCCGCTAGTCTTCCAAGAGTACGTCGTCGCCTGCGCCAGCGTCAAGTTCGCCGTGCAAGTCTCTGTTGATCCTGATACGGCACGCCAGCTTCGCTCCGATGAAGCTCGAGCATGGCAGCGCCTGCGTCAGTCTGATACGCAGCAGTCTTCTCTGTCCGTACTCAATCGCTACCCAATCGTTCAGATCGCCCGACGCTGGCCTCAGATCACGTAATGCGGACCCACGTTGCGCTTCCTTCGCTGATCCACGGGATTAGTCAACTGAACGCAGCCGAACGCCAGCCCGTTCACGCCCTCGCCTGTGACAATACTTGGTCCCCCGTCGAGCACGGGGACCAGAAGCGCCCCCCGCTGATTCATGTCGCCAAGGTGTTCAACGGAGACTTTGGCGACTGCTACTGTCACGGTATCAACCGCGGATCTGGGGAGCAGTATATCTCTCTCTTCAAGTTCGGGGCCACCGTCAACAATGGTCTAGTCTTTGACCTGAGCGGGAACGTGATCCCCGTGTTCAAGAACACTGCCGGATCCAACGCGGCTCAGCCGGTATACGCTGCGTGTGACTACATCTACCTCGCTAACGGGTCTTCACCCGCACAGAACATCCGAGCACTGTCCGTCCTAGACTACACGTTCATCGTGAATAGGAATACAGCGGTGACGATGTCGAACTCAACCTCGACGGCTTCTCCGACGGATCGCGCCCATGTCTTCATCCGCCAAGGGGCCTTTGCGATGAAGTACACGATCAAGATTCAGCGTCAAGGAGGGACGCTGTACACGATCAACGCCAGTACACACGATTCTATCGTAACGACCGCTGGTGGGGGTTTCCCAATTATCAGCGTCGCGGAGGGATTCGCTGTCTTCGACCAGGATATGGGCCTCCCAGGAAGCGGTGTCGGGATCGGAAGATCCTCCGTGAGAACGCAAGACATCGCAGAGATGTTGAAGGCGAAGTTGAACGGCGGAGTGGCCGCGCCCGCGGCTACCTACGGAACCAATGTCGTCGCCGGAGCCATCAACACAGAGTTCACCGTCACCCGCAACGGCAGCGTGCTCAAGATCGTCTCCACTGGAGGAGTGGCGATCACTGTCTTCGAGGTCTCGACTTCTCAGGGAAATCAACTGGCCTTCGGAATCCAGAACGAGACCGACTCCTTCTCCAATCTTCCCCTCGTCTTCACTCACGGATACATCGTGAAGATCAAGGGAAGCAGTCTCGACGACGCTGACGACTTCTATGTGAAGTTCACTGGAGCGGATACAGCCCTTACAACCCTTCAGAAAGGTACTTGGTCCGAGGACCTGAAGCCCGGAAGTCTCTTCACCTGGACATATTCCGCATCCAGCTTCCACCCCCATGCCCTCATTCGCAGGGCCGCCGATGGAACGGCACTGGGCAGCGGTACAGGCGGAACGGGACAGATTGCTGGAACGGCGTTCTTCTCCTTTGAGCCGATGAACCTCAGCAATCGGCTCGTAGGGGAGTCTTCCACAAACCCTAACCCGAGCTTCGTCTCTGTCTCTGGGACATACCAGCCGTCTGGTGGGCAGGGCGGTGGAGTTGTCTCTCCTCCCGTTATCCGCAAGGTACGGGATGTCGTGTTCTTCAGAGACCGTCTGATCCTCTGCAGTGACGAGAGTCTCTCCTGCTCCGAACAGGGAGTCTACTTCAACTTCTTCCGCACCACTGTACGGTCGCTCCCCGATTCGGATCCGGTTGATGTCTCCATTAGCTCGTCCAACGTCGCAGTTATCTCTTCGATGGTGCCCCTCGGAGGCAAGCTGATCCTTTTCGCTGAGGAATCCCAGCACCAATTCCTCGGGTCACCTTCTCTGACCCCCAGCACTGTTGAATCCGACGAAGTCTCCAAGTACAGCGTCGATCCTGCGGCCCGTCCCGCGGCGTACGAAGACGGGATTCTCTTCCCCACCGCTCAAGGGAACTACTCCACGATAGGCAGTCTAGTTCAGAGTTCTCAGACTGAGAACAAGTTTACCGCTATCAACCTCTCTGTCCACACGCCTACTTTCATCGAAGGCTCCGTCAAGCAGATCGAGGTCACCACCGACAGCTCAATCATTGCGGTCCTGGGCAGCTCCGACGTAGACGCCATCTACATCCTGAAGCAGCACCGCGAGGGCGACAATATCATCCAGTCTGCGTGGCTCCGGTTTCTCATCGACGACGCCACTGTCAGGGGAATCCAGTTCTTCGGTAACAAACTCTACGTCCTGTCTCAGCGCAGTGACGGGCTCTATCTCGAGTACATCGATCTTTCTCCAGGCGTCGCTGATGTAAATGGCAGCAGCTGGCTGTATCTGGACCGCCGAGTCACGACACCCTCGGCCACCAACGCAGCTAACTCTGTCGTGACCATGCCTTACCCCATTGAAGCTGGGGCAACGATGGAAGTTGTGACCTACCCTGGTCTAGCTAGGTACGTCGCTATAGCGACTGGTGGGTCTACGTTCACCGTAGCAACTAACCTCAACGGACTCACCTTCGTCGCCGGTAAGAAGTATACCTCCACCCGCAGTTTTCATAAGCCTCAGGTTCAGGTCGATGCCCAGACGGGCAAGCGTCTAGTCCTTGACTCAACTTCATCCGTGATCGGCCTCAATCTCCGATACGAGGATACTACCTTCCTAAAGCTCGTTGTCGGGTCAGACATAAAGACTGTCGGCGGGGATGGCGGTACGTACATTACCCCGACAACTCCTCTCGAGCCCTCTAGCGGATCCGTCTTTGTTGGAGTCGGAGGCAGACTCGATTCTCCCTTCGCCGTCAGCGCCGTCAACGACTCCCCCTTCCCCCACACCCTGGTCTCTGGAGAATGGCTGCTAAACACGACTATCCGATCCAAGGCTCAGTAGGCTCTGGTGTCGGAGGCGATGTCTGGTTCGGAAGCATCTGTGTCAAGCCAGGAACCAGGAAAGAAGCTGACCTCACCTACTCCCTTCTCGACGAGGATACCTTAGAGACCGCGCGCTACGAAGGCCCAGACCCAAGAGAGTCTCTCGATAAGTGCAAGATCGCTTGGTTCGGATGTCCCGCGGACAGAACCCCTCTGGCTGCCTTCGGCATTGAGCCCATTGTGGGAGGAGCCGCCGCGTGGCTCATGACGACGGTCCGCCTGAAGGACCATGGGAAGGACTTCCTTCGCGCCTTCAGGAGAATCATGCTCATCGAGGTCTCTCGCCACGAACGCCTCTCCGGCCACTGCCTCATCTCCGGCTCCGCGCCGCGAATGCTCACCACTCTAGGTGCGACATTCAGTCTCCCCGATCACCCCAAGTTCCTCTGCTGGGACTTGGTCGCTAACCCCCGCCTAAGGATCTAGCTCATGTTCTGGCTCCCCCTTTTGCTTTCTGCTGGACAGGGCATCCTCTCCGCTCAAGGCCAGAAGGCGAATGCTGACGCGATCAATCGCGCACAGCGGAGATACGAGAAGCTGAACTTCACCTTTGCCAGTGAAGACCTAGTCCAGACCTACGCCGCTCTCGCCGCCCGTCGCTCCCAGGACCGAAAGGTCTTGTCGGATTCCTTGGATCAAGTGACCCTAGACGCAACCCGCCGCATCGGCGCTGCCTCTGTCGCTGGCGGAGAATCCGGTGTCCACGGGAACTCCACCGAGGCTCTGATCAACGACTTCAAGATCACCCAGCTGCACAGTCAGCAAAACATCCAGGACACCGAGAGATTCGCGCAGGAGCAGTACGGTCGCGATGTCGAGTCCGCGAGGACCCAGGCTATGTCTCGAATCCTGACTGGACAACAGACCCGAGCCCCGCAGCCCGACTACATGCAGATCTTCCTCAACGCCACGGCCAATTACCTCGATTGGTCCAAAGGCATGAAGGCCGCTAATAGCTACGACGGGAAGATTGTCACCAACCAGAATACTCCTCAGCACAATCCCACAGGCCCCGGAGGCCTTGACCTTCCGGATATGGGCTAATGGCTAGACCCCAAGTTCAGCTCCCTGGAGTGATCCAGTCCACACCGCAGGCATCCCCGACGAATCAGTTCGTCCAAGCGAAGCTGAATGAGCCCGTCCCGCAGCACATTCTCGACCTCTCGAAGCTATCCTCGAGTCTGACCGACTGGGTCGCCAACGCCCAAGCCGACGCCCACAAGCGATCCGAGGCTCAGGGAGAAATGGATGCTTCCCTGGCAAAACCCTTCGGTGCCGGGACGATCATGACTCCCGCCGAGGAGGCCAACCGTAAGAAGTGGAAGGAAGCTCAGGACCGCGGAGAGATCCTCGCTTCTGAAGATCCCTGGTATCGCATTGGTCTCTTTACCGGAGAAGGTCGTCGAGCCGCACTCGAGATGAGCGACCACATGCTGGACGCCAAGACGATCCGCGAGGCTGCCAGTGTGGTTGACGAGAAGGGGGCGTTGATCCTGAATCCCCCCGACATCGACGGCGAGTTCAACAAACACTTAGGCGTGTTCATGAACATCCCCGCGATGCAGACGGTCTATGGTCGAAACGGGGCGAAGGATATCATCGACAACACTCGGGCATCCTTCCATCAAGCTGTCGCGGACGCTCGAGACAAGGAACTCCAGAAGTTCTACGTCAACGATGCTACCGACCAGTTGGTTCGTGGTCTCGAGAACATGGAGCAGGTTTCCAAGTTCGCCGTGCCCCTCGCTCCAGGCGAGTCTGGCCCAACGCCGATGACCCACGAAGAGATCTCCGCGGGCTTCGACGATATCGTCAAGACGATCCTCCACGACGCCAATGTTCCTGAGCCCAGAAAGGTTCTCCGCAGCGCCCTCCAAGGCTTCTACGAGACTGGCGGAGACCAGGATCCTGACCTAGCGATCAGTCGGATCGACATGGTCCGGAACATCAACATCGGGAAGACTACCGTCGAGGGGGACAACTCCCAGGAAGGTTTGGCATTCCGCGCCCGCCTCGCCGACGATGAGCGTAAGTACCTCAACGCTTCTGACCAAAAGAAGGACCGAGAGTACACAGACGGTCGGAAGGCTCGTCAGACTTCTCTAGACGCGGTTCACGATGGGGTTTCTAAGATCTTCTCCGAGGTCCTCGATGCTGGCGGAACTCCCGAGGCAGCCAAGCGTGCGGCTACGCTGAAGAATTCTCAAAGCACTCCGCCCGAATTCCGAGACGAAGGTGTCAAAGTTATCGAGGACATCTACAAAAGCTACGCAGCCCCTGAAGAACTGTCCCCACGCTTGGTGAATGAAGTCGCTGACCGTCTGTTGACTCAGTCTTCTCTGGATGTGAAAGATTACATCAAGTCCCTGAAAGACTCCAAGGAGATCAACGCTCTCAACTTCAACGCTCTCAACGCTCAGGTCGACAAGGAGATTGAGTCCCGGCAAGCGATCCCCGCAATTCAGGATGCCCAATCTGCTCTGAAGGATGTCTTCGACAAGATGTCCGAAGGCAAGTCCCCTTCTGCAAAGATCCAGACCAGCATCGAGAGTACAGACGCGCTGCGGGAGATGAACTCTGAGATCCGCATTCTCACCAAGAACGCCCAAGGCAAGGATCCCGAGAAGCTCGCTGGCGATGTCCAGGCGATCCTCGACAAGACCAAACTCAAGATCGCTAAGCAGAGTGAAGAGCGCGACGCCGCGGGCCGTCGGTTCGTAGAGACAACCTCAGCTGATAACGACAAAGGAATCTCCCGCCAGGGGGCCATCTGGGACGCTTGGAATGCCGGGACCATCGACGACCGCGAGAAGGACAAGATGATCGCGGACGACAAGGAGAAGACCAATCGCGCTGTCTACCTTAGTCCCGAGGTTATCCAAGGTGTTCTTCAAACCTCGGTTCCGAACCTCAACAAGCCCGAGAGCGTTTTGGCCGGAGATGTGCCCACGCTCCAAGAGCAGCTGGACATGAAGGCGGAGATCCGGAAGAACATCTCCACTTGGTTGGATAGCACTGGCGCAACCTTCACAACCTTGGAGGATCGACGCAGAGAGTTTGATGCGTACCGCACAGGAGAGCTTGTCCAGAAGACCGCGGAGATGGCGGGCACCATCCAAAAGGCAAAGCCCAAGGCCGTTGTCGACAGTGCGACCACGCTTCAGGAAGGCCGCGCAGCGCAGGCTCAGGCTGAAGCTGGGCTGAGCTTCCAGAAACTCCTGGTATCCAAGGATCAAGGTGTCCCCGCCGCGGCCATGAAAGAAGTCGCCGATGTATCCCTGAAGGCTGCAAAGACTGCTGCCGACACTGGTCTTGGCGGAGGTCAGACAATCCTCCCGCCCTCCCTCAAGGCCTACCGCGCAGCCATCGGAGAGAAATCCAGAGACGTTGACCTTGCCCGAATCAGTGTCCGCCAAGAGATCGGAGAGATGGAGAAGTTCTCCGCTCTAGGTCCTCAAGGCATCGGCAAGAAGCTGACCGAAGAAGAGAAGATTGTCGTCAAGCGGTCCTTCCTCTCCACTGGGGTTGCTTCGATTGAAGAGCTTGAGAGAGGGTCTCTCTCCTCAGTCTTCGATACCTACAACTCTGGCTCTCAGTCCGTAGCTCCATTCCGGGCTACCTACACCACCCACCAAGTGGATGTCCCATTCAAGCCCGAAGACATCAACCCGTGGACTACGCAGATGATTCCGTCGAAGCAAGTCATGGACGCCGTTGAGGCCATCAATCCTGGACGCCTCCGCGCATTGTCTCTTCAGTACAAGGTCCCGCCTGACCAGTTTGAGGCTTGGAAAGCCACCCAGGCCTTGATGATCAAGAACAAAGGAAACTAGTGTCCACCTACGACGAACTGATTCAGCGATCTCAGAGCGGTGAGTTTACCAGGGACCTTCCTGATGCTCAGCCTCCGGTGGCCCAGAAGCCCGAGCCTCTCCAGCAAGACCAAGGCTTCTGGGACTCCAGCATTGGAGATGTCCTGGCCGCTATCCCCCGTGGAGTCGTCGGAGCCGCCAAGTCTGCGTACGGTCTCGCTGATACCTTGGCTCTGGATATCCTCCCAGACTGGAAGGTCAACCCCCTGGGCGAGAGCAAGACCATCGTCGGTGGTTTGATCCAAGGAGTAGCTGACTTCGCTACGGGTTTTTGGGCGCTAGGTGGCGTGACAGGTATCGTCGGTAAGAGCTTCAAGGGGGCGGAGTTCTTGATCGATGTGGAGAAGTCTGCCGCGGCTTCGATCAAGGCGGGTAGGTCGGTCACTGAACTGAGCACCGCTGGCCGAGTCATCGCTGGCGCGGCTACGGACTTCACCGCCTTTGATGGGCAGTCGGGGAGACTCGCTGACTTGGTGGCGACGATTCCTGGACTCGAGCAGCCCATGCACGAGTACATGAACTTTGCCCTGACCAATGAGCAGGACGGTGAAGTCCTGGGCAGGATCAAGAACACGCTCGAGGGGGCGGGCATTGGGGCGGCGATGGACGGGCTGATCAAGGGCTTCCAGTGGATGAGGAAGATCAACGAGGAAAAGGCCGCAGGGAAGACATTCCCGGAGGCCAAGGCCGCGGCGGATAAGTCTGTTGGCTCTATTGAGGACATCGCCAAGATCCAGATGCGGGCGGATGACTTTCTGTTTCCGCAGGAGAGTCCTTTCAAGGCGGATAGCGCGCTCTTGGATGAGGCGATCCTGAGGGCGGATACTGAGCTAGTTCAGGTTCTTCCGGACGCATCCCCCGCGCCTGTTGGTCGAGGCGAGAGAAAGCTACAACTAGCCTCTCGTGAGGCGCATCAGTCCGAAGTGGACTCCAGCATAAAAGCTGTGGTCGAAGAAAACGGATTCGAGTTTGGCATCATCGACGATCTCACGGCCAAGGCTGAGACAACCTTCAACCAGGCAAAGCTCAAGCTCAGCGAAAACATCCCTGGTGTTCCGGACGGAGGACTAGAGCAGATCGGCCCAGACAAGATGAAGACTGTCCCGTGGGACACGGGGGTCTTCCTTCTGGTTGATGGAAAGTGGGGCAAAGACGGCTCTCATGACTACGCTGTGTACCGCCGAAGAGATAATGGAAGGCTCTATGCTTCCAAAGGTCTCGTTGAGGTGGCTGGCGCGGAGAAGGTTGGGAAGCTGATGTCGGCCCTAGAGCCCCATTTGGCCCAAGTCCATGACCCTGTTTCCACTTTCTATCCGCTCACGCTCAAGCAGTTCCCCACCCTCGTCAAGAAAGACCTCGTCAACTGGGTGAATCAACACGGAACTCTGCTTAGCAATCCGCACACCGTCATCCAACTCGAGAACGGAAAGGCCACCATCGGGCTGAACCTGCGCCCCGACCAGCTCGACAACAGTGAAGTCCAAGCGATTCTGAAGTCGATGCGCGAGACCCCCGACATGACGCCTGGGGAACTCGGTGCCGCTGCTCAGGATATCAATCGGCTGACCGCTCCGGGTTTGAAGACTGCATCCCAGGGCGCTTCCATGCCCCGCGGTATGCCCGCCCCAGCGGGTGATATACCCCACCCTAGTGACCTACCCGGTCCTAAGGGCGTAGGAGTGCAAAAGAACCTCTCCGAAGCAGGCCAAACACCCCACTCCATATACCTCACCAAGATGGGCATCCCTGGGAAAACCCAGGTTGAACTCTCCAAGATCATGCACGGCGAATTCGTGCTGGGTGCGGTTGAGCGCGGCAAGCAGCTCCTGAAGTTCCAGGCCTTCAGTCACGCCCGCCAGATCGGCCCCGCTCTCGCCACGGACGCCATCAACCCCCGCGACTTCAGCCACGTTGAACTCTTCCAGATGGGCCTGAAGTCCAGCAGCATCAACCTCTCGGAAATGCGAGGTCTCCCCGACGCCGACGCCTCCCTCATGCGCGTCGTGAGCGACATGGCTCGTGCCGCCATCGAAGCAGACATGCCCAAGATCAAAGGCGTCAAGTTCGCCGAGATGCAGGCCGACGCTTACTTCGAGATGGCAAAGATCCTCGCTATCCCGAACGCCATGGACCGCGCCACCTACATCGCCCGTAAGGGACGCTCCTTGTCCGAAGCCGTAGACGAGGCCACCGCCTTTGCCACCTCCGTCAAGGCTCTGTCGATTGGACACACTCAAGAGCTTAGGAAGCTCTCGGATGAGCTTACGGCCAAGGAAGCCAAGGTCCCCGGCAGTGTCACAGATCGTGAGTGGGCTGAGTATGCCGAGCGTGCAGACCACGCCTCCAGGAACTCCGCGCAGTTTCAGGCCATCGCCAACGCCCAGGGCCGCGGCTTGGTTGCCCGCAAGGCCCCGCTCGAGGCCGTCAGCGACTTCGGAGTCTCGACTGCAACCCTGCAGGCTGACCCGGAAGCTGTCCGCCAGGGCCTCCTGGATCACGGTGGACGCGACGCTATCCGTGACGCAGCCCGCAAGATGTCTCTCATCGGGGGAGACTCCATCGACGACGTCGCTGCCCGCCTCAAGCTGGCTGACGGCGGTGGCAAGAAGTACATCCGCATCACCCAGGAATACTGGATGGGCGCTCTCTTGTCTTCAATCAAGACACACACAGCCCAGACGATCTCCAACCTCTTCGGTGCAACCTTCCTCCCATTCGAGCGCGCCGTGGCCGCAGGCATCGGCCAGCACTTCGCCAAGAACCCCCAAGATGTTCTGCGTCTTCGGAGTGAGTTTGGAGCAGCCATTGGCACCTACACCTCGATGTGGACATCGCTCGGTGAATCCTTCCAGGTCGCCAAGATGGCCTTCAAAGGCAACGACAACATCCTCAGCCCGAGTAGTTCGGTCTTTGATGTCTCTCGCCGGGCCAACGGAAGCTCCCTCACCGCGGCCAATCTCGGCGCCACTGGAGCAGCAGGCAGCTTGGTCGATGTGTTCGGGAAGGTAATGTCAATCCCGATGCGTACCCTTCGCGCCTCCGACGAGATGTTCAAGAACCTCGCCTACCGCGGAGTCGCCCGTGCGCGCCTGATTCAAGAAGCCGCAGACCTTGGGCTCACTGGGGCTCAGCACGCCCAGCATGTGGAACAGGCCATGGATATGCTGGTCTACAAGGGTCAAGCCTTATCCGTTGACCAGCTCCGCCGAAAGGCCGTGGACCAAGTCCAGGCTGAAGGCCTCACAGGTATCGACGCCGTCGAAACCGCTGAACGTCGAGTCCAGTCCTGGGTCAAGGCCCCCGAATATGAGAAGCTATCCAAGCTCGCCCAGTTCGCCCTGGGCCAAGCCGAAGAGGGCACCTATTCCAAGAAGCTCGACTCGGCCAGCTTCGCGGGAAAGTATCAGAAGTTCGTCAATGAGCAGCCCGTCCTGAAGTTTGCGACACCGTTCGTCAAGACCCCCGTCAATCTCGCCCTCTTTGGACTGCAGCGTCTCGACTTCGTTCACGCTGGGCAGTGGCTGTACCAGACCAAGATGCTTGGCAAGGACGGCTCCGCCTTCGCGGCTTCTCGCAACCGTCTTCTTAGAGACTTCGCGGATGCGGATCCGATTGTCCGCGCCAATGCCCAGGGCCGTCTGATCATGGGCTCCAGCTTCGCAGCCGGAGTTGCCATGCTAGCGGGAGCTGATCTCCTAACTGGCCGCGGTCCCTCCGATCCCGATCAACGCCGTGCCCTGAGCGACGCAGGCTGGATGCCCTACTCTGTCAAAGTCGGGGACACATACGTCTCCTACTCCCGCATGGATCCGATGGCGACGATCCTCGGCACAATCGCGGATGTCTCCCTGGCGACACGCTACGCCCCCGAGGACAAGCAGCACGACCTTGGTGAGATCGGCATGGGCGTCGTGGCCGCTCTCGCAAACAACTTCACCAACAAGAGTTATCTCCAAGGAGTGGCGAACTTCGTTGACCTCCTGAAGGACCCCAAGAAGGAAGGCGCTAATACTGTTCGCTCCTTCGTGTCTTCGTTCGTCCCCAATCTTTCCAGGGATGTCGCCAATCTCGGCAGCGATCTAGCTGTTGGAGACGAGACGCAGAAGGAAATCCGGACCACCCTGGACGCAATCATGTCCAAGATCCTCGGACTGAGTGAGATACTCGAGCCTCAGCGGAATGCTTTTGGTGAGAAGATCAGGCGGTTCACGCCTATGGGTCAGGATACCCTGGGCGCAGTAGCAGCCTTTGCGAATCCGATCACGACCCGCACAGCCAAGGACGCCTTGCTGACGGAGATGTCCAGTCTGAACTACGGCTTCTCCAGACCCCCCAGCAGCCGCAACGGCTACGACATGGTGGACATCAAGACCCGTGGTGGGCAGTCGGCCTATGACCGTTGGTTGGAGAACTCTGGCGAGATCAAGATCAATGGCAAGACCATGCGCCAAGCTCTCGAGACACTGGTGCAGTCTGACCAGTACCAGTCCCTAAGCAACTACAATCTCTCTGATCAACAGAGCCCGCGTATCGGCGCGGTCAAGCAGGTCATCGACCGCTACCGAAGGAATGCTTTCAACAAGACGCTTTCAGAGTCTCCGGACTTGAGCTTTGCTGAGAGAACATTCCAGGCCAGGAAGGCCATGGCGAGGGCTGGTATTCAGCTTCGTTAGTCCGACTGCTCTAGCGGTCTAATCAGTCAATCTCAGCACTTCGCTGGGTTTGTGTTTTCGTTTCTACTAAGCCAGGCGAGAGGTCTGGAATCCCCTCTCAATTCACATGACACGTTACCACTACGCTGAACAGAACAATCCCGCCATCTGGCAGGCTGTCGAAACTCAACTGCCGATTCGTCGAAGGAGTTCCATCCGGTGTGTTCCCGGACTGGCGGCCTTCTCGGTAGATGGGTCTTCGGTCCCGACTCTTGCCACTAACGCAGTAACCCAGGCGACGGACAAGTCCACTGGGGTAACTCTCAACAAGCTGTATGGGGCCATTACGATGAACGCCGCCGCGCTCAACTTCGGAACGGAAGCAACTTTCGTCGTGACGAATACGTTGTGCGCTGTGGGGGATGTTCCTGTCGTTTGTCACTCGTCCGGAGGAACGGCGGGATCCTATCAAGTGACCGTCAGCGCCGTCGGGGCTGGATCTTTCACGATCACGGTCTCGAACGTCACAACCGCGACCAACCTGTCGGAGGCCATCGTGATCTCCTTCATCCTCGTCAAGGCCTCCACCATCCTGAACGGAATCCTTCCGGCTACTCCTGCCGGAGCTGGTTCCCCGAACAGCGTCGAAGCTGCGGATGGGGTGTACACCGGACTGCTTACCGGGGCCAACCTCAACGACTCCTGCGTCATCCTCACGGCATTCAATCACACCCGTCGAGAGCGCGAGCCCGACATCTCCCTCCGCGTCAAGACCCACTCCTCCGGAAACACCGTTGTACGTTTCTGGGCTGGATTGTTCAGTGCCGATCCCTCCGCTCTCAGCACGCTCTCGTCTCTCAGTGCCGCGGCCTTTGGATATGACAGCGTCGTCGACATTACGTCGGCCACCGATGACTCGCTGTTCTGGCGTTTCAAGACCGGCAGCGGATCTGCTCAGCAGACGACTCTGACCACGGTGCCTGTTGCCGACAGTACCGCCTACATCTTCCGGATCGTGTGCAACACCGCCCTCGGTGTCGTCAGCGGATACATCAATGGGGTTCTCGTCGCCAGTCACAGTACGAGCATCCCCGCGGCGAGCACTCTCCTTGGATACGGCGTCACCGTGACAGCTCTCTCCGCGGCATCCCGTCGGATCCTCGTTGACCGTGCGGAGCTGTCCACCCTCTAGTCGAAACGGCTGGGTATTCGTTGTTCGCGAATAGCGAATACCCAGCACACCTATGGACCCCATCCTCACCAGCCTGATCACAAACGCACCCATCGCGGGTGCGGTAATCTCGACTGTCCTTCTCTTCCTGAAGAGGCAAAAGGAACAAGGCGAGGAGTTCAAGACCACCCTGGGTCAGATCATTGAGTCCAACGCAAGCTCTGCGAAGACCATTGCTGAGCAGACTGCATTGACCCACAAGGAAATGGCAGAGCAGCTCTCCCAAGTAGCCCACGAAGTCAGCCGAGTCGTGGACCGTCTCGACCGTGCTGAATTCCGTCAACTGCCCAAGGATGCTGCCTAATGGACGTAAAGAGAGCCCAAGAGGTCAGCGACAAGCTGCTCGAGCGGCTAGCCAAGAAGCTCGACCAAGCTCCCTGCCTTGCCTGCGGAGCTATCGAGATGACCGCCGCGGAGATGAATGTCCTGAGACAGATGCTGAAGGACAACGAATTCCAAGGCATCGAAGCTGGTGAGCCTTCTTACAAGATGGACTCGGTCAAGGCCGTGCCATTCCCTCAGGACAAAGCAGCCCACGGCTAGTTTACCGCTCGGGAATAAACTCCCTAAGCTCCCTATAACCCAAGAGAAACTTCCCGAGCGGTAATGTCAAGACAGAAACTTCGCCTCCCTGAACGCAATCAGGACTTCAGGGATGCGAGGAATCTTCTCTACTACGTCATCAAAGCCGTCATCCCCGGCTCCCCTGACCCTACCCCGGTCCAGTATGACATCTGCAAGACGATGCAGGAAGCCCTCGAGCCCATCGTCTTTGGGGTCCCCGGCACTGAGGTTCAGGTCCGCCGTCTGATCGTCGAAGGCTTCCGTGGTGTAGCGAAGTCCCTGATCGCCTCGGTCATGACGATCTGGTGCCTCTATTGGAACCCTAATCTCAATGGACTGATCATCTCAGCGTCGAAGGAACGCGCCGACGCCTTCAGCACCTTCACCCTGCGCTGCATCAGGGAGCTGCCCCAGCTCCAGTGGCTACAGCCCTCAGAGAATGGCCGTGACTCCATGGTCGCCTTCGATGTCGGCCCCGCGCCCGCAGCGCATGCGCCCTCCGTCAAGTCAGTCGGCATCACTGGAATGATCACCGGCTCCCGAGCCGACTTCATCATCGCCGACGACATCGAGGTCCCCAATAACTCGGAGACCGACATGAAGCGTGCCCGGCTCGCCGAGTTGGTGAAGGAGTTCGCCTCAGTGGGTAAGCCCCTCTCTGCGACCTTGTTCCTCGGAACCCCGCAGATCGAGATGACGCTCTACAACCTGCTCTGCCTTGACCGCGGATACCGACGGGTCATCTGGCCTGCTCGCTATCCTGACGAACTCTGGATGCTCGCCCACCCAGGAGAGCTGTCTAGTTTTCTTGCTGAGAAACTTGACAAGGATCCCAGCCTTGTTGGGAAGCCCACAGATCCTGAGCGTTTCAATGAGCTTGTCTTGTTGGAGAAAGAGGCAGAGTACGCCAAGTCCGGCTTCGCAATGCAGTTCATGCTCGACACCAGCATGTCCGACGCGGCCAAGCACCCTCTCAAGCTCGCTGATCTTATAATCACAGACTTCGGCACTGAGCGTGCGCCCATCGATGTCGTCTGGTCCAACTCACTTGAGAATGCCATCAAGGATCTCCCCTCCATGGGTTTCGGAGGTGATCGCTTCTACAAGCCCTTCATGCAGTCCACCGACCTCGCCAGCTTCGAGGGCTCCGTAATGCACATTGACCCAGCTGGCCGCGGTAAAGACGAGCTGACCTACGCCGTCACCCGCCTCTGCGGCGCGATGATCTACTATCCCGCCCTCTCTGGCTTCTTCGGAGGCTACGAAGACTTCAATCTGATCAAGCTCTGTGAGATCGCCAAGGCCTTCGGAGTTAGAAAGATCGTCCCCGAGTCGAACTTCGGCAATGGAATGTTCACTGCCCTCCTGATTCCCCACCTCAAGAAGATCCATCCAGACTGCGCCATCGAGGAGTTCCATTCCGTTGGTCAGAAAGAGAAAAGGATCATCGAGACGCTCGAGCCGCTGATGAACCAGCACAAGATCGTCGTCGCTACTCAAGTCATCAAGGACGACCTCAGGCACATGGAAGGAATCTCCCTGGACGAGGCTATCACCTACAGGCTTTGCCACCAACTTACCCGTATAACTCGGGATAGAGGCTGCCTGAAGCACGACGACCGTGTGGATGTCATGGCTATGGGGGCGGCATACTGGGTCAACCACATGAAGAACACTCGGGCGCAGGCTTCCAGTAATGCCAAAGCCAAGGACTTCGACAAGGCTGTCGAGGGCTGGTATCGAGAAGCGGGTCTCAAGATCGAACACCGTCCTAGGGTAGGACACTCACAAGTCACAAACCGTTTCATCACCAAAAGGCGCTAATGACCCTCGTAATCTCCGCTGCAAACAATGGGCAACTCTTCCACGACATGCTCCTGAAAGGCACTTCGTACACAGGCCCGATGATCAATTCAGGAGACAATCAGGTCCTGAAGGGGATCTCCTGGAAGCGAGTAGCTCTCTTCAACGATGTGGCCGCGGGGATGAATGCGGAGACGGGATTCCACTTGTACAACGAGGAGGATGCTCTCTACATCGGCGTCTCGGTGGAGGGAATCGACAAGGAGCATGGATGGTATCCTCACGGCTCCCGCGGGCACACTGTCTTCCGGGGATGTAAGGCAGTCAATTGCGGCGCGCAGGCATACCAAGAGGTCGACCGCGACGTAGAGCGCGACGTTCCCTACGCCGGAGAGTGGTCTTCCTTGACCATGATCGGCTTCCAGGCCCTGCAGTGTGGCGTCCCCCGCGGTGTTGGACGCGCCAGCTACGCCATGACCTTCGGCCCCCACCAAGACGGCGGCGGTCAGTCCGTGAAAGAGCGTTGGAATAGGCCCGTGACCTTGTTCGACCCTGTGATTGAACACATCGCCCAGGACTACCAACTCAAGGGCGGGCTTCTCTGCCAGAACCGTCCCTCCCTGCAGGTGTTCGGAGGAAGAACAGTCCTGCGTAGCCCTCTCGGCCAGGACCGGGCCACTTGGCTTGTGCCGGACACTGACGATGTGGTGATTGAAGGCCACGCCTTTGAAGGAACCAAGCGCATCGAGTTCCAGCGCATCAAGTCCCTCCGTATCCGCAACTGCACCGGAACCGTCCAATTCCGTATCGACGGCACCGTGATCCAAGCAGTCAACCAAGACTTCGACTGGAGCGCCTAATTCATGACCGCAACTTACGACAACCACCGCTGGAAGACCCCTCGGGTAGATGACCTCTATGCCCCATACCACATCGGACTCACAAGTGTCGCCCTCGGACTCTTCGCAATCGACAACCTTACGAAGAGGTATGGGTGGAGGGCTACCGTACCCCACAACTGTACACCCTCAATTCTTTGGTTCTACAACTCGGTCGCAGGAGCCGGATCCGGAGAGGCAATCCGTATCAGCTTTGGTAAGGGTCTCGCCTCAAATCCTCGACTCCCAGACCCCGCAGCCGCAACCATCGACTGGACCCTCCCTGCCGCAACCGCACTGGGTTGGACAAGCATCGACATATCGTCCGTCGCAACGGCCCTCAGGGTCGGCGATGTCCTCCATGTCAGCTTCACCAAGGTCTCGGGGGCAAGAAGCGCAACCTTCCACGCCGTCAGATCCAGGTTCCCCCTCCAGTACACCTCCCGTCTAGACAACCTCCTGCAGCCGCTGCGCGATGATCTCAACGTCGCCATGTACACGACTGACATCACCGCTCCCACGGCTGATCCGTATGCGGCGCAGAGAGGGGACAACTCGAGCATGCACCCGATCTGGTGGATGCAGTGCGCCGACGGGGAAGGCTTTGGGAATCCTTATGACTCCATCGAGGAGGTAAAGATTTACGGCGCAGACGGGGGAGCTAACGCCTGGGCCATCTCCTTCACGGTGCCCCGGAGGATCGACGCCAACTTCCTAGCCATCAATGTCCGCGGATCTGGTTCTGGAGGGACTCAGCCGACGGATCACCTCTACGTCACGATCAAGGACGCCTCTGGGGCCATAGTCTACGGACCCAGCACCTTCCTGTCCAAGACCGCGGCACTGAAGCAGGGTCGCCCTCACTGGTTTGCCAGCTTCATCACCGAAGCTCGCCTCAACCCAGGCCAACGCTACACCGCGCGCTTCTTCTCAACTGCCTGCGCCGACGCCTTCGCCAACGACTCCTACCTCCTGACCATCGTCGAGTCCACCCTCGGTGCCCAGGAACCTGTCCGGCTGGTCACCGACCAGTACGCCACCCAGGCCGGAGCCCAGTACAACCCAGCGGGAGCGGCCACCTCAGCCCGTTTCGGCTTCATGCTACGGGACTACCCCGTCCAGGTTCCAATCTCCGTCATCGACGAGTGGACCACGCAGATCACTGCGCCAGCTCCCCACGTCGCCACGGGAATCACCAAAGCCTACGCTGGTGACACGATCCGCCTCACCGGCCTCTCGAGGAACATCGGAAGTCTCTCCGACGGCTCCGCTGGCGGTGAGATGTGGATGCGCGTGATCGACCTCTCTACCGGCTTAGCCCCCACAGGCTACACCCCTAGCGACAGGATCATCACAGGTGCCTCCGGCCTAGTAGCCTCCCTGGCTCAAAACCAGGAACACACCGGCAACGAGTGGATCATCGACTTCACGATGCCCAATGCTGACATCAACTTCAGGGTGGAGACGGGGCATGCCAAGTATCCGGGGACTCTATCCCTTGTTGGAGGTAGGTTGTCCGGGGAGCTTGTCTTGGATGACTGGAGTCCTGCGGAGATTAGGCTTAGGACCGTGTAGGCTGAGCCTTAGGAGGCGCAGAGAGGCTGATTAGCTGTGCTTCTGAGCCTCAGAAGTCACAATTCCTCTGTCTCTCCAGGATCTCCCCTCCGCTTCTAGGATCCTCAGCCGCATCTGCCACACAGGAGGAGGGAGCGTCTGGAGGTGGTCATGGGCTGGTCTGGGTAGGAGGGGTGTCCTCCAGGTAGTCCGGATAGCTCTGAGCCTTCTTGCGACCAGCCTGAAGAGCCTTCAGATGTCCTTCACTGAGTGTTCTCTGACGAGGCTTGCCAGGAATCTTGACCCAGGACTTAGGGATGGTCACCGCGATGCCCAGACCGACTCTAATTAGGTCAGTTCCGGGCAGCCGCTTGGTCAGCCTGCGGATGACCACCGGGTCGCAGGTGTAGATGTTGGCGGTCTTCTCCTTGGCGTTCCAGGAGATGATGGTTTCTTGCTCGATGTGGGAGAGCTTGGGTAACGGAATTGTCATCACCTAGCTCCCAGGTAGGTCCCCGCGGCCTTGATCTCGAGCATGTCGTTGATCAGTTTCTCGTAGCGGGAGACTTTTCCAGCCAGGAGGACGTTTTCCCGAAGGAGGTCCATGGCGTTGAGGTCCTCGGCACGGCGGATGAGTTCGGCTATCTGGGGGAAGGTCAGTCCAAAGAGAGTTTCCATGGCGCTGTATAGCCCACAGGGTCAAAAGATTTCACCACAAAAATCTGAAGAGGCATACAAGCGCACTCAGTGCCGCCTCCCCCCCCGTGCCGGGTGTCATTCTGGCAGTGCCGATTCTGCCCACCCCCCATGGGCACGCAACATAATGCATGTTATCAGACGCTATCGACCTAAGTGCCTGTCCCGCAATGGGTTACGCCGATAGGATGCTCGGGCTAGGGGCCGGATCATCGGGGCTATCACCAAGGACTCTGTCCGATAGAGTACATTGCGGGGCGGGGACTCAATAGGACGCGATCCTAGAGCACTTGAGAGGGTAGGATGGGTAAGTAGTCGGGGCTGGCGAGCGTGCGTCCTGCGCGATCCTAGGCGGCCTGAGGGATTGTGGGCGTTCTAGGGGCCCAGGATGGGCATGAATAGGGCGGAAACCGATCTAGCTAGGCGCTAGCGTGTTTCCGCCGCTCTTTGAGTAGGAACGGAAGCGCCCGACACTCCGCAAGGAAAGGCCGGGCGCGCAGTCGAGCCAGCGGGACTACTTAGGCTTGGCTCTATCCCAGGGTCCGCACGCTAAGACAATAAGCACAACGGCTACCGCGAACACTGCAACGGCTAGGGATACGTCCCGGGCGCCGTCGATGCCTACGATTGCAAGGGCGGAGAGTAGGTTACGCTTGATCATCGGTGCCTCTCCCGTATAGCGCCACCCGACATCGCTCAGAACATCCCGGACACAAAGCCGACCATTCGGGCAGAGTATGCACGATAGTCCACCCGCGGGCTTGAATTGATATCACCCACCCAAGATCTAACTTAGATCGTACGCACCTAGTATCACACTCCAGACAGTGGATTCCATCGGGGCGGAAGGATATGTAGGTCATAGCGCACCTAACTTGCCCATAACGAATCCAGTGGCTGACCCCTCTCGCCTTGCCAACCCTTTCGACAGTAGTCCCTGGATTCCCGGAGCCCGGAGAAAGAATAGATCGTCCCTATCCCCGTCCGACATCCGCGCAGATCCTCCAATACTTCCATGCCAGTCCGCTACTGGCCTGGCTACCGTATGCTGGAAAGACGGGACTACAATCGATACCCAACTAGCCCAACGTGGAACTACCTCAGCTCGCTCGCTCCATGAAAAGCAAACTCGCGCGGGATCCCCGTATAACTTGCTATCGGGCTTTCCGGGCTTCTTGGTGTAATCGTAGAAGACCACTCCGCCCTTCCGATGCCGAAGAAGCACCCGATACACTTCCGGGTGACCCCGCCAGTCGATATCCGAAAACACGTTGAGCCGGATAGCTAGCTTGCATCCCGCGATCATTGCGCAACTAGTCGCCCGGAGTAGTTCGAAGTCTAGTAGGCTGGCGAAGTAGGTAGGATTCTCGAATAGTAAGGCTGTCCGCCGTTGGCGGGCTTCCCGTACTCCCTTGAAGGTACCTCTTCCCGCCCATGCAATGCATACCTTGAAACACTCGCCACGGTTAGGGCATAGCTCCCCATAGCCAGCGGAGTCTCCCGGAAGCAGTTGCAACCCTAGGATATGCCAACCGGGAACGGCCTTTCCTAGTTTCGTATTGGATGTAAGTAGTTCCATTGATTAGACTCCAAAGTATGCGCGAACCGTTCGCACAATTCGAGCTAAGTCCGCAGTCGCCCCGCGATCGTGAACTTCGCACAATTGCAACTGTCTCTCCGCAGTCCAATCGACTAGCGGGAGTACTTCACAACCGTAGCGAAGGATAGGAACTCCCTCGACGGTATAGGCATCGAAAGGGTGTCGGGCTACTCCCCCTAAGTACCCTCCCTCCCTTTTCACGCTGGCCCCTTCGCCCACGCTGGCCCTTGCTCCCACGCTGGCCCCTTCGCCCACGCTGGCCCTTGCTCCCACGCTGGCCGTAGGATGAATCCTTCCCTCCGCCCTAGCCTTGATTACGCTTTTTGATTCCATAGTCTCAACTCCGCCCATTCGGTTATGACCCTACGTCACATCCACTAGCACTACTTGACAGTACGGGCTTGCTAGCTCCCGCCCCCGGACCGTCGGAGTAACGGTATCCGGGAGCGTGCTCACTAGTTCGCGCGAGACTCCTCGAGCATCTTGCGAAACTCCCGCACACTCTCCCGCCCCTTATCCGGGGTGTAGCTCAGAATCCGCGCAATCGCGCCGTTGACGGCTTGCCTATGCGCCCCGAGGTACAGACTTCGCGCGGTACTCCGCGACCCGTGCGAGCCTACCCAAGTAGCTATCTGGACTACCTTGGCGACACTGCTCCGCCCCGCGAGCTGATTCTCGGGGGCCGATTGAGCGCGCTCGAATTGTCGCAAACCGGCAGCCGCCAGTGTTCCTCTAACTTGGAGACAAGCGTAAGCCGCAATTTCATCTTCGCGGAGATCGGTAAGCACGTCGCTCGCTTCGATCATCGCAAGTACCTTGCGAGCGTTATCGATACTCTTCGGATAGGCTTCAGCGAGAATCCGGACTCGATCGGCAATCGGGCCGATATGGCGCAATCGCATACCGTTGGATTGTCCCAAGGTCATCGCAAGGGTATTCTGACAGCACACCACAATGTGAGTCGGAGTAAGGGAAAAAGCCGAAGTGCCGTCCATCCCCGTATGCAATAGGGTATGTGTCGAACCGGGTCCCATGGGCGCATTGGGGTCTAGCTTCCCTTGGATGAGAGCCCATACGTCCCGTCCCCCCGCGAAGGATCCTGCGGAGCCAACAACAGTCCCCAACTCCCGCGCAAGTTCAAAGGCCGTATCGATCACAATCGACGGTTGCAGTGGGGAGTAGTCCGGACCGACTACGCCTAGGACCGTTCCCGTATCGGCGCGGACGATTGCGGAGCCGGGGATACGGTAGGGCGAACCGTTCACTAGTGCGCCCAACGGGACGGCCCTTGCACCCCAGTCGAGACCGCTACTCCGCCCGATTGCATCCGGGGACGTATTGTCTAGCCTAGCTTGTCTTCCGTGCCATGTATGAATGCCAGGCGCGGATGCCATTGAATCCCCGCTAGCTCCCTTACCATCATAACCATAGCCCCTTCGAGCTACCGCGGACGGCGCATACGGCCAGCGGGCGGGATCTTGGACGTTGACTGGCGGGAGTACCGCGAGACCGTTCGACGGAACCCCATCCTCATACGGGGATGTCAGCGCCACGGGGAGAGAGTCGGAATTGAGTACTTGATCGTAGTCCATTGTGAAAACCTAGGTTAGGTCCGGCCCCACGCCGGACGGCAGAAAGTCTATCGACCGATCCTCGGCGCGGCAATACCCTAGAATCGGATTCCCGCGAAGTCTAACCTATTCAATACACTGCCATCCTGGCATACCACAAGACTCTAACCCTAACGTAAGCACCGACGTAAGTCCTTATCCCACAACGGTTTAGACTTTCGAGCCCCTACGCGGCCCCTAGCCCATGCTTCGGGAGGATTCAAGGGACGAGCCCCCAGGAAGCCGGGCAATTCCTGCCCAGCCGATGGCCTGCCATTCCGGCAGTGTGCCAGTACTGCCCAACCCCTAACCGATCCCTAACCGATCCCTAACCGATCCCTAACCGATCCCTAACCGATCCCTAACCGACCCCTACCCTAACGGCCCCCTAACTCCGCCCGGAGCGGGTCCTCTGGGGCTTCCCCTCCTGTGGTCTCCAGATCCCCGTAGAATCTACAGGGATTCCGACACTGTGGTCTCCGCGTGACCTCCGGGTCAAGATTTCAATCCGGATCTCAGGGACCACAGCTGGTGACTGTGTTTTAGACCTTCCTTTCCCTTCCTGTGGTCTCCCCTCAGAGCACCCCAGACCGAAGGCAGAGCCGAGCATTCTGGATGGCCGTCCGGAGGACCTCCGCCTCTGCCCTGAGCCTGACGTTATCGCAGGAGATGGACCACATCCAGTTGGTGGAGGGACTGACCACTCCAGAGGTTAGCATGTAGTGGCACGGCCCGCAGATGTCCCCGACGAAGGTCCCCTCGCCTTTGGAGTTCGAGCAACCCAGTACGATGCACTTCATGTGGTCTCCTCCCCAAAGAGTTCCTTCCACTCCGCCGCGGCAGCCTCCCTGTACTTGGCTACATCTCTGTCCAGCTTAGTCATCATGTGCATCCTGAGCAGAGGCCAGTGCTGGTTCAAGGCCTCCTTCAACTCCGGCATGTGAGTCCCCTCAGGACACTCGTGATAGTTAGTGTCCCCGGCGGATCTCTGGTAGTGCAACGTGATCGCAGCTGCGATGACTTCACCCCTAGCGTGTCCATCCTTGCCTACGAGGTCCATCCACGCGAGCACCTTTCTCCGGCGCTCCACCCGTTCACGATAGTACTCCAGCGCGTTGTCCATCTTAGCTCCTAATCCCCAACTCCTGCGCCACCCAATCCAGGTACACCCTAGCCCGTTTCTTCGGCAACTTCACCCTCTGCCTCTTCTTTCTCCCGCTAGCTTCCCTCTGGACCTCCGTCCACCTCCTGACGTTATCTAGCCGATACGTCATCCCTTCCATCAGATACGTCCAGCAGGGACTGCACATCCCTGTGGTCTTCGAGGGATTGGGGCAGCCGGGTAACCAGCAGCTACCAGGAGCCAACGGTTTCCACCAGTCCCCGCCGCTGTTGTTCGAGACGTATTCAACGTACATTTTGGATCTCCATCGGCACTATCGCCGTGCGACCTCTCTACGCCGCCCCTGGCCGCTTTCAAGCCCCATCTCTGCGCCTCCCTAGACCTCCCACTTTTCCCTCCCTCCGACCGCCGTCGTAAGTCCTTGTCCCACCTAGACTTACATCAGATGAACGCCTTGTTACTTATGGAGGCAATCGTCATAAGTCCAGTAGCCGCAAGGACTTACGTCAGAAAAGGGCCGACTTCACAGCAGGTATTGGACTAAGGGAGGAGGGAAATAGCCCCTGCCTCTATACTGTTATATAGACTGTACTAATGACTGTTCTAATAGCATACCCCAGTGGTTCTGGCCTATGGCGCAGAGGGAGCAGCCTGCAGGCCTACTTAGACTGGCGCAGAAGACTCCTCGACGCCTCCCTCGGCTCTCCTCAGCGCCTCCCCCAGCTCTCCTCGACGCCTCCCTCGGGTTCCCTCTTGAATCCCCCACAGACCGTACTACTGTGTCGATATGACCTACCTCGACATCACCTTCTGCGTCTCTCCCAACTGCACCAACAAGTGTGGCCGCAAGCTCACGCCCGAGATTCGTGCTGCTGCCATCAAGGACTGGGGCGGGGAGGATGCTCCTATCAGTGTGGGGCACTTTTGCAATCAGGATGGGGAAGCCAATGCGGGGAGCTTCAGTGAGGTGTGTGCTGAGGAGGAGCTTCTATGATTGGCGCAGAAGAAGCTCCCTGCCTCTTATGGGAAGGTCGCCTAGGCCCCAAAGGCCTCCCAGTCCGCCAGAAGGACGGCCAGGACCGCTCCGTCCGCCACCTAGTCTACGAGGAGCACCACGGCCCGCTCCCACACTACGCCAGAGTCAAAGTGACTTGTGGGAATCCCCTCTGCCTAGAGCCCACCCATCTCACCCGTCAAGGCCCCTCCCGCCCGAACTCCGCCAATAAGTACAAGCCCTGCTCCGTCTGCGCCAAGCCCATCCGCACCACCAACCCACACTGCAAGACCTGCGCTCGGGTCGTCCCGCTCGACGATCTCAGCCTCCGACGCCGCGCTGCGTGGCACCGTAGGGAGCTAGGTTTGTTTGAACAGGAGATGGTTCGTCGTAGACCTCTGGTAGCTGAAGAAAAACCAACTTCAAGACTTGTGACTTCCCCGTTCTAGTCCCATACCTGTGCATGCAACGCTCTGGTGACACACTCATCGCGCCGATCCGGGCTAAAGGAAGAGCTTGCATCCATACACCCGGCAGACAGGCTGTGTTGCCAGCCGTCTGTGGGAAATCTAGTCCCCTTCTCCAGCTGGGACTCCTTCAGAAGGAGACTGGTATTGGGTTGCGGCAGTCAGCCGTGAGGAAAGATACTTCCGAACCCTCTTCGAGCTACCCTTGGGTTCTCCAGCCCGAGGCCGCTCTCTCAAGCATCCTTGCCTCTGCGCCCCTACCGCGGAGAGTAGTGGAGATCCCCTTTGCGGTGGAAGAGGTGTTCTGTGAAGTCTTCTGATCTAACGAGGAACGAGGCAATCATCGCCTGTGCGGTCTTTGCTGAAAGCTGGTGGGGACCCAATTCGTCTATCAGTTGGGAGACCGCCATAGCAAGGGCGCAGTGTCTTCTAGGACGGGGAGGAGAGTGTTTTGGTAGGAACGCCCCAGCACGGGTTCTCGCGGCACTCGGAGAAGAAGTAAACCGCAGCTAGGAACATCGGAGATTGAAACATGGTAGGCATCAAAACATTCAAGGAAATCTGCGCTCGAGGGCTGTGTAGAGGTGCAGGTGCCTCTCCCGACGGGATGGTCTGCGTGGAGCAGGCAGTATCTCTTGCCTTAGGCGAAGAGATGTCGGACACTCCAGACGGAAAGGATCTCTGCGAAGCCTCCGCCTATGGGAGGTGCGTCAACGACGCTGCTTGGTCTAGCGTAGAGGCCCGCACCGCCGCCTTGATTCCTTTTGGGAAGGCTCAGGTGGCCGTTCTTCGGAGGGGCTCTAGGGTGAACTCGAAGAAGTTCGTCAAGGCGCTTGTCTTGCGAACCGTCAGAGAGATTCTTCCGATTGCTCTACGGGCAGCAGGTTTAGAAACTCACGCTGCGGCCTGCGCGTCGGCTAAGACGTTGAGCGCCGCGAGCGCCGCGAGCTATGCCGCGAGCTATGCCGCGAGCACCGCGAGCTATGCCGCGAGCGCCGCGAGCGCCGCGAGCTATGCCGCGAGCGCCGCGAGCTATGCCGCGAGCTATGCCGCGAGCTATGCCGCGAGCGATGCCGCGAGCTATGCCGCGAGCTATGCCGCGAGCGATGCCGCGAGCGCCGCGAGCTATGCCGCGAGCGATGCTGTCTTGTCCCTCTCCGTCAAAATCGCCACCGAGTGTTTCCTGGCCGCGGAAATCAAGAAGAGGAAGAAATAATGGATGTCCTGGAACAAGCCCGCGAGACTGTCAAGACTGCTATGGGGAATTGCCACGAACATCCAGGCAGTGCCCCTTCTGAGTCTACCTGGAAGCTGGTTATCGCCGCCAGAGCTTGGTGCTCCTGCAGACTTTCCGAAGGTCAGTGCGACAGCTACTGCGATACCGACAGCTGCGCTCTCATCGCTCTCGACAGTGGAGAGTTCATGGTCGCCCAGGAGTCGAGCGACACCTCCGGGCACGGCTGTCAGTGTGATGGAAGTATCACCATTCATCCCGATCTCGAGACTGCTTTGCGCTTCGGCTTGACTGACACCGACAAGGAAATGATGAAGCTCTCATGACTGATTCAACTCTCTACCGCCTCGTCGATTCCGTCATCGACACCTCCACCCCGCCGGAGACATGGCTCTTTGGTCTCAATGAGATCGAAGCAATCTTATCCAAGCTCCCGCGCTATCTCGGTCGCTCTGACAGGAGTGTGTGGGAGCATAGCAAGTGTGTTGCCTCAAGGACTCATGATCTTTTCTGTACTGACCGAGGTGAGAAATCCTGGGCGGAGGACGCTTACTTCCGCGCCCTCTACCATGATGCCAGCGAAGCCTTCACAGGGGACATTCCTGGTCCGATCAAGCATCTCATTCCGGGACTGAAGGACTTCGAGCAGAAATTGCAGAACTGCGTCTACGCATACGCTGGGGTGTCGAGCGAAGGTATCGTCCGACGCTACGGGTCTCAAGTGCTCTACGAGATCAACAGGGCTGTGAAGGAGGCTGATCGGGAAGACTACGAGAACGAACAAGACCAATTCAAGGAACTTCAGATTCAGAAGGAGAGACGCGATGTGGGTTGATTGTACGGAGGATGAATACGGGTCTCTCGCTTGTGCTGAAACCATGGGAGATGGTCTTCCTGGGTGGGACGGATATTGGGAGAGGTTTGACGGCTCGCCATCGTCGAGGTGGAAAAATACGGATGATAGGGGTGTGATCTATCAGAAGTGGGTTCCCGAAGGGCCTGCGGAGGCGGTTCCTTCAGAGCTACTCGACTTTCACGCCAATCTCTGCGACGACGCCCGCGCTTTGATGAAGCGCAAGAACAACGATTACGCCACCGCTGATCGTCCGTTCAAGAACTTCGAGCTGTGTGAGTATCTCGGCTTGGCGAAGACTGACATCGGGATGGCTGTTCGCCTCGCGGATAAGCTGCAGAGACTGTCTCAGATGATCGCGGGGAAGGAGATGTTGGTCAAGGATGAGGGTCTGAGGGATACTCTCCTTGACATCGTGAACTACACAGTCCTGATTGGGGCGTATATTGAAGGCAAGGAGAAGTCATGAGCATGTGTTCTGATCCGAAATGTTGGTGCACTGAAGGGGCGAATGTGGATGGTTGGCAGGACATCCCCATTTCCGATGCTGTGAGAGCCGCTGGTCTAGGGGTACTATGTTTTGACTATCCCCGCCCAGGGGTTGCCAGCGGGGAATGGTACTCACAGGTGGGTGGAGCCCGGGAGTACCGTCTCCGTTTCGTACGGGAGAAGGGAGCCTTCGAGGCTCAGATCAAGATTCTAAAGTCCTGGTATCCTTGTACTCCCGGACAGGCTCAAAGTCACATCGCTCCAGCCAGGATCGTTCTCGGGGATGCTCTCGAAACATGGAATGAGAATACGGGCTCAGGCTCAAACAAGGGGAATAAGATCCGTGTCCGCCTGAACACTTTCGACCAGCTTGTCTGCGAACGCTTCGTCTAGGATGTGGGTAGACTGTACATCCGAGGTCTTCTCCCAGAAGCCAATCTGGCGGAGGGTTCCCTCAGACTTGCCTTGGGACTACACCTTCGAGGACAGTCTAGGCAAGCCCCTCTGCCGCTCGAGGTTTACCAAGAAGGGTAATTGGAAGTTTCAGGAATGGAATGTCGATCAGGACCGCCCAGCAATCGAGGATGAATGAGTGCTCGAAACTTCGACTCTCACCTCCGACGCCTGAGCCGCTATCTTCCTATTCCGAACGAGATTGTTTTCGTCAGGGACATGGAGAAGTCCCAGCGGTGTATCGCTTCCTGCTGGAAGACCGGAGGAAGGTTCCGCATCGAAATTGACGCGGGCCTCGATGATCGTGGAAAAAGAGATTGCCTGCTCCATGAGTGGGCTCACGCTCTGTGCTGGTCTGAGGAGTATCGTCAGCATGACCTTGCGTGGGGTGTAGCGTTTTCCAGGTGCTACCGGGTTGCTGTTGAGGGGTGGAGACCTTCGTTTTGACCGATCCCTTAGAATCCCAAAAGACTCTCGAGACCGAGATGTCAGTCCTGGGCACAGCCAGAGAGCGTGCTCACTACCAGCGTATGATCGCGCTGAAGGACTTCTCGAGCACCCCCGTTGGCGGGACGCTCAGAGATAACGCCTACAAGGCATTCCTCGAGCAGATCGGCTACGACTTCCGTCGCCGCCAGCCTCGCATTGGTGCGCCGATCCAAGGCATCCGCCAACGCTGCCGGGTTTTTGCTGTCAAGGAAGCCACTCCCGAACTCATCGCCGCGATTGCCGTATGCGCCATCGTCGACTGCATGATGCTCCGCATGACCTACCCCCAGGCCTGCGGCTACGTCGGAAAGCAGATCGACGACGAACTCAAGTTCATTGTCTTTCGTCGCCAGCACGCTGAGTATTGGATGGAAGTAGAACGCGAGAAGAACAGACGGGGGATCGCCAGGGCGAAGCAACGGCTGGTGGAGATGAGCAAGAAGTTCACTGGTCTTGATAGGTCCAGTGCGCGGGAGCGTAGTAAGGCTGGCCTCTATATCCTCTCGACTTTTGAACGTGTGACGCAGCTGATCACGACCTACAAGATCTCCAAGCCCAATGGACGACAGGCCCGGTACTTGATCCCCACCGAGGCCGCGGCTGACTGGATCGATAGAGCCATTGAAGATAGCCTTCATCGTCATCCTTTTTACCTCCCTTGCATTGATCTTCCTGCTGATTGGGATGCTCCGTTCGGTGGTGGTTACATCACGGGAGCGGTGGCCCAACGGCCCCTCGTCCGCTCCCACTCCAAGGAGTATATTGAGACACTAGAGCAGGCTGATCTATCTCAAGTCTACGGCGCAGTGAACACGCTGCAGCATACGGCTTGGGAAGTCAATGCGCCGATCTTCGCTATTCAGGAAGAGATCTACAAGTCCGGCGCATCTCTCGCGGGCTGTTATGATGGGACTCGCGTCAAGATTCCTACCAAGCCGGAGGCCTGCGACCTTCCCGGCGACGACGGCCTCGATGCTCGCCGCGAGTACCGCCGCGCCGCCGCCAGAGTCCATGAGATCAACCACCTAGCGAAGGTCCGACGCCTGACCTGGGGCAAGACGCTCGCCACTGCGCGGATGTTCTTTGGGAAGCAGTTTTACTTCCCCCACCACCTCGACTTCCGTGGACGCGTCTATCCGACTGCGTCGATCATGACTCCGCAAGGCGACGATCAATCCATCGCGCTGCTCAAGTTCAAGGAAGGCCAGAAGGTCGCCACTGAGCGGGACTGGTGGTGGGTTCGGGTTCAGGGGGCGGGGCTGTTCGGAATCGATAAGGTCCCCTTTGAGCAGCGCCTTGATTGGGTGAATCAGCACACTGAACACATCCTCGAGTCAGCCAAGGACCCCTTCGCCTGTCGCTGGTGGGCCGCAGCGGATTCACCGATGTCCTTCTTAGCTTGGTGCATGGAGTACGCCAAGGTCACCCACGACAACAACGCCAACTGGCACTTACCGATCACAATCGACGGTTCAAACAATGGGCTTCAAGTTTACTCTTTCCTGCTGCGTGATCCTGTGGGCGGCGCTGCTACTAATTGTGTTCCATCCGACTCCCCCCACGACATCTACCAGGATGTCGCCGATATCGTCACTGAGAAGCTGGGCAAGCGAGCTGTCCTTGGGGATGTTCTTGCGAATCGATGGTTGGCTGTCGTCGGCGGGAAGATTCCTCGCGCGGCTACGAAACGGATCGTGATGACCACCCCTTACGGGTGTACCAAGTTTGCCTGTCTCAAGTACACCGCGGAGTGGTATGAGGAGTTCTGCAGGAAAACCAATACGAACGAGTTCGCCCTCTCGCTCTACAAGGACCTCGAGTACCTCAGCGACCTGATCTGGGACAGCATCGACGCCGTGGTAGTCTCTGCCCGCAAAGGAATGGACTGGCTCCGACAGTGCGCCGACATCTTCTCGGCGCAGAAGATGAATGTCCGTTGGACCACCCCGGTCGGCTTCGAGATCCTGCAGAAGTACACCAAGCTCTCCGGATCGAAGTCCGTGAATTTAGTTTTCGGAAAGAGGGTTGAAAGAGTTGCCTACAGGGACCAGACTAAGGAAGTCGATGGGAAGCGTCAAAGAAACGGTCTCGCCCCGAATGTCATCCACTCCCTCGACGCTGCCGTGCTCATGGAAGTGGTCAATCGAGCCCAGCGGGCCGGTTGTGAGAGTTTCCGCGCAGTGCATGACTCCTTCGGTGCGCTGCCGAAGGACATGGACCTTGTCAGTAAATGCGTGCGAGAGTCCTACTCGGAAATCTTTAGTGGAGACCTGCTCGCGGACCTCCGAGGGCAATGGCAAGCTCAGATGCCTGAGGGAGTGGATCTTCCGGATCCTCCGCGGCAGGGACTGATGTCAATCAATCAAGTCTTGAAATCGCAATACTTCTTCGCATAGATATGACAAACACAAAGACGACGATCTACGGCATCACGATTCCCGAGCCGATGCCTGCTCTCCGAGCCAACTTTGCGGCGTACCCCGCTGGCCCGTTTCGCCTGCACGCGCTGAAGCTCGAGGCAGCGATGGCGCACATGAAGAAGTACATGGTCTGCGATAGGTTCAACGACATTGAGGAGTTCCATGAGGCCGCGGAGGACGCTGATCGCGCTGTGAGGCTTGCGGAAGTCCAGAGCGGAAAGTTCGACAGCGCGTTGACTGGCGGCTTCGTTATCCTCAGGGCGCTGTCTGGGATTGAGCAGATGCGATATCTGCCGAGTGCATGTGGGTCTTGGAGAATGCCAGCTTTGGCTGCCGAGCCGTCGGTGTTCTACCCTCCTGACCACTACCCCCGCCCGACTGTGCGGGAGATTACCTTTCTCTTCGAGGGACGGTACAAGGACGGCATGCAAGTCTATCAAGAACAGGAATGCTCCGCCAAGGGCGATATCCAGCGCCTCGCCGCAGAGAACCTCAAACTGAAACAGATCATGAAGGACGCAGGAATTTCCCTGATCCAGAAAGCAAACTAGAGACCTCAATGAAGCAAAACTACATCAACCACATCGCCCTGGTCCTCGACGCCTCCTCGTCGATGGCGTCCCACGGTCCCTCTGTCGTCAAGGTTGCTGATAACCAGATCGCCTATCTGGCCCAGCGGTCCAAGGAACTCGACCAGGAGACCCGAGTCACGATCTACCAGTTCGGTAGCCGCGGGCGCTGCGAGTGTCTCGTTTACGACAAGGATGTGCTGCGCCTGCCATCCATTGCTGGTCTGTATGCGCCAGCAGGGCAGACTGCTTTGCTTGACGCCACCATCAAGGCACTCGACGACCTTGCCAGAACTCCCGAGTTGTACGGCGAACACGCTTTTCTCTGCTATGTCCTGACCGACGGCGAAGAGAACAACAGCGCGGCCAGTCCGACGATTCTCTCGGCCAGGATCAACGGCCTTCCTTCTCACTGGACATTGGCAGCCTTTGTGCCGAATGCGAATGGCGTCTTTGAAGCTAAGAAGTTCGGCTTCCCGAAGGACAACATCGCTGTCTGGGATACGACCAACGCGAAGGGTGTCTCCGAGGTTGGTGAGACGATCCGCGCGGCGACCGAGAGCTTCATGGTCGCACGCTCGAGCGGGATTCGTGGCTACAAGAATCTGTTCAATCTTGACACAAGCAAGATCAACAAGGCGAATGTCGCTTCGCTGAAGAAGCTAGGACCGGGACAGTTTCGGATGCTCGAGGTCAAGGAGGAGGGGCGTATCGACGAGTTCGTCGAGAAGAACACCAAGCGGGCGTACTCCCTTGGTGAGGCATTCTATCAGCTGACAAAGCCGGTGATTGTGCAGCCGAGCAAGACTGTGGCGCTGTATGCGCGCAAGGAGCATTCGGTCTATACGGGCGCAGACGCGAGGAAGCTCCTGGGGTTGCCGGATTGCGATGTGAAGGTGTGTCCGACGGATACACCGGAGTATGACATCTTCATCCAGAGCACGAGTGTCAACCGCAAGCTGTTCCCTGGGACCCATGTTCTCTTGCTGTCCTAATGGCTCTCCCCCAAGAAAATCACGACTACCTGTCGTCCTGCTCTGACATCGCCCGCCGCGAAGATGAGCACATTCTCTCCGCTTTGCGGAGTGCCGCCGAGGTCCTCGACCGTAATGAGGTCCACTACTACGATCGCATGTTTATCCTTCCGGACGGCACCGTCTTCCGCGGCCCGCGCTCCTGGCGTGGACGCATGCGCGACCTGAGTTTCCGCATTCGTTGCTTCTTCTACAGACTTTTCTCCTAACCACCCGAGACCTCAATGAACAACCTGACCGGCGATGTGATCGAAGCTGTTCCCTCCCAACCAATGCCTCCGATGACCCAGGCTACCGCTGCCAAGG
>OFRM01000042.1_pt1 | contig 45430 bp, 65 predicted proteins | sample 1543101 | NCBI WGS metagenome assembly OFRM01 (sample SAMN07774223, study PRJEB24372) | wastewater metagenome | isolation source: Exp Tend VB 0WW | collected 2016-02
CCTTCGTTTCAGCCATAATGATGAATTTTCGTGACGAAACGAAAAATAGGCTATACTCCGATCTGGACTTTTTCGTTTCATACGATGTAACGATAAATCATAAATATATGATAAATAACGATAAAAAACCACGTGGCAGGCCGAAAAAAGACACCGTACTGACTTCGGCGGAACGGTCGCGGAGGCATCGCAGCAAGTCGGGTACGGTCGCACCCAAGCCACCCAAGCCACCCAAGCCACCCAAGCCACCCAAGCCACCAAAGGCACCCCCTGCGCCACGTCCTGTACATGTGGCACCAGAGGCACCCCCACCCGAACCGACGCAACTCTGCGTCATCGATCTGCCACCACCGCGCCGGATGGGTGATCGCAAACAACGCAGCGACTCGATCACGGCGGAAATAAATGCCGCAATGGCTGACGATAAGCCGGAACTGATGCCGCCCCCGAATCAGAATGTTCCACCGGAAGGTATTACCGATTGGCGGGCGATCATCGCATCTCGCAACCGCGACGAGTGGACGCACGGCGAACTGATCCAGGCATCGACACTTGTGAAGTGTCTGGTCAAGATCCGGCAGCACGAAGCAATGCTCGACATCGAAGACGAACTGATATACGACTATTTGGGGAAGTTGGTAATCAATCCGCGATTCTCGATGACCGACACACTGCACAAGCGGGTCGCGCAACTCATGCGGTCATTGGGTATATCGAACAAGCGCACCACGTCACCTGGCCGGACAATATCGGGTGAGTTGGCGGGTAATGACGACGATGCGGATGGACTGCTGGCATGAAACAACCTTGGAACCATAAACTCTCGCGGCACGAACGCGGCTACGATCGCGCGTGGGAGATTCGGCGCGAGGAAGTCATGCGTCGTGATTTCGGGTTGTGCCAGTGTCCGGAGTGTGGCGGTCGGCGGAAGATCGCGACGCATGTGCACCACATCGTCAGCAAGGCCGAAGCGAAGCGGCTCGGCTGGCCGCGTGAGAAGACCGACGCCATGACGAACCTGACCGCATTGAACGAAGCGTGCCATGACCGGATGCACAATCATACGAAACGACCAGTGACGGGGGTGGATGGATGGCCGATATGACGAGGGGTGAGAAGGTCGTCGCGTTCATCGAACGGTACATTGTTGTGCCCGAGGGTGATTTGATCGGGCAACCAATGCAACTCGATCCGTTTCAGCGTAAGTTTATTCTCGATATTTACGATAATCCGCACGGAACTCACACTGCGATATTGAGCATTGCTCGAAAAAATGGGAAAACAGGACTGATCGCCGCACTACTGCTGTGCCACATCGCCGGGCCTGAATCGGTTCTCAACAGTCAGATCGTCAGCGGTGCACAATCGAAGGAACAGGCCGCGATCGTATTTGAACTCGCTGCGAAGATGGTCAAGATGTCACCACGCCTCGCCACGTTGGTTCGCGTGCAGCCGTCCGGCAAGCGGTTAATAGGGCTGCGTAAAAACGTCTTGTACCGGGCGTTATCCGCAGAAGGCAAGACTGCTCATGGACTTAGCCCGATCCTCGCGATTCTGGATGAGGTCGGTCAGGTGGTTGGCCCGACTGATCCATTCGTCGCTGCGATAACGTCGGCACAGGGCGCATATACGAATCCGTTGCTGATCGCTATATCTACGCAAGCGCCGACAGCGAACGATTTGCTCAGTACATGGATCGACGCACAGAAGAATGCGCCCGATCCGCGCGTCGTGTGTCACGTCTATGCTGCGCCGGAAGATTGCGCACTCGACGATCGTGCCGCATGGCAAGCGGCGAACCCGGCAATGGGTGTGTTTCGATCCATGACCGATATTGAGAAGCAATGCAAACAGGCGATGGAGATGCCGGCGAACGAGCCGTCGTTCCGGAATTTGATACTAAACCAACGAGTGGAAGCCGATTCCCCATTCGTCTCGCGCACCACATGGATGTCGAACGGCGAATCACCGGGCGACGCGCCGCAGGGTAAGATATGGTGTGGCCTCGACCTATCGAGCGTAGCCGACTTGACCGCATTCGTCGCCGTGGACGCCCAGGGTGGTGTATTTCCGACGTTTTGGCTACCGACAGAGGGTTTGCGTGAGAAATCGCGCAAGGAAAAGGTGCCGTATGACCTATGGGAACGCGAGGGAAAACTGCTCACGACGCCGGGAAAAGCCATTGAATACGAGTTCATCGCGCGGTTTTTACGGTCGTTTTTCGACAGTTTCGACGTGCAAAACGTCGGTTTCGACCGGGCATTGATGAATTTTCTGACACCGTGGCTCGTAAAAGAGGGTTTTTCAGAGGACGAACTCGCAAAATTCGTCGCGTTTGGGCAAGGAACGCTTAGTATGACGCCTGCGCTGCGCGAATTAGAAGTCAAGCTGATAAATCGCAGCCTGAAACACGGGAATCACCCCGTACTGAATATGTGCGCTGCAAATGCTCGGGTGGTCGGTGATTCAGGTGCGCGAAAATTTGATAAAAAGAAAGCAAGGGGTAGAATCGACGGCATGACTGCACTGGCGAACGCAATTGGGGTCATGCCGATCGAAACTGACACCGGGCGTTCATTTTGGGAGACATGATGTATAATCGAGAGACAATTCGCAAAATCGGGCGCGTGATTGTGCATATTTTGCCCGATATGTTGCTGGTGGTCGGGGGCATGATCGTCGCTGCGGGTGTCGGTATGATCTATCCACCAGCCGGCGTCATCGTACTCGGTCTGATGGTATTCATAACTGGCCTGAAGGTGACATAACATGGCATGGCTTGCAGATCGAATCTCGACGAAAACTGGATCGACGCTCGATCTGTTCCGCCTGTTACACGGTGGCAAAACCACATCAACAGGCAAGGCGGTGAATGTTGGCAACGCCATCGAAGTAGCCACCGTATTCGCGTGCTGCCGGGTGATCGGCGAAGGTATTGCGCAGGTTCCGCTGAAACTTATGCAGGAATCCGCCGATGGCACTACGCGCCATCCTGCGAAATCGCATCGACTGTATAACATACTCGCGTTTCGTCCGAATCGCTGGATGACCAGCTTCGAATATCGCGAGTTGATCGCATGGCACGTTGTGCTGACGGGCAATCACTACTCGTTTATCAATCGAATCGCCGGTCAGATCGTCGAACTGTACCCGTTCGAACCTGGACAGGTGCGCGTCACGTTCGAGAGCGGCACGCTTGAATACGAAGTGACTGCGCCGGACGGAACGAAGCGGAAATTCCCCGCCGAATCGATCTGGCACATTCGCGGCCCTTCATGGTCTGGATGGTACGGACTGGAAGCGGTCAAGCTGGCCCGTGAGGCGATCGGCCTGGCGATGGCGACCGAGGAAGCGGCAGGTGCGTTGCATAAAAATGGGGTGCGTCCGTCGGGTGTGTATTCGTTCGAGGGGAAGCTGACCGATGACGGATACACATCGCTGTCGAAATGGATCGAATCGCATAATGGTGGCGGCGAGAACACGGGGAAACCGCTAATTCTCGACCGTGAGGCGAAATGGCAGAGTACGCAGATGACAGGAATCGACGCGCAGACGCTCGAAATGCGTCGATTCCAGATCGAGGAAATCTGCCGATTCGCCCGTGTGATGCCGATCATGGTCGGATATTCAGACAAAGCCGCGACGTATGCCAGTGCCGAACAGATGTTCCTGGCGCATGTGGTGCATACCCTCGCGCCGTGGTATCAGAGGCTCGAACAGAGCATCGATGCGAACCTGCTGACAGATCGTGACCGTAAGAACGGTATATATTCATGCTTCGTCGAGGAAGGTTTGTTGCGCGGTTCGCTGATTGATACCAAAGACACACTGATTGGGTATGTCGATGCCAGGATCATGACGCCGAATGAAGCGCGTGCCAAGCTGGACATGAATCCCGATTCAGATCCGGATTCGGACAAGCTGCGCATCCCGTCGAATGTTGCCGGTGAAGCGCCAGCGGCAGGCTCATCCAATGAGCCACCCCCTGCTGCGCCAGATCCTGCCGCAGCGAAACGTATAGATGAACTCGGTGTCGAAGTGAAACGCTTGCAGCAGATGTCGCAGCAGCCGCCCGTGATAAACGTAGATGCCAGGACGACAATCGAAGGCGCGCAGCCGTCACCCGTTACCGCTCATATTCACATGCCGGATCAGAAGTCAGGTGATGTGCATGTCGATGTACAGCCGACTGTGGTGAATGTCGCGCCTGCTGACGTGAAAGTCGATGTGCAGCCGACTGTGGTGAATGTTGCGCCGGCAGACGTAAAGGTTGATGTGCAGCCGGCAGAAGTGAATGTAAATCTGCCGCCGCGCAAGACTGAAACGACCGTCACTCGCGATAAAGCAGGGAACATCGTAACGACGACGCAGATCGAGAGGGATGTAAAATAATGCTTACATATGAATATATCAACCCGCTGATCCAGTTTGGCTACGAGCAGTATGACTTGTGCTTCCGATACCTTCAGCAATTCTTGCAGGCACGCCTTCAGACACCGATGGTGCAACGCCAGGCACGCTGGTAGCACCTGATGCCACAACGATTGCAGCAGCCGTACTTGCAGCAGCCGCGACAACGCCGATTCATGCCGATATTCGCAAGGTTAATAACGTAACTGTTGATGGAACTGGAACGTCTGGAGATCCGTGGGGGCCGGCGTAAATGTCTGCCTGGGGCGCGTCATGGGGTGGCGCGTGGGGCTTCAAGAGCTTCGGTGAATCGTTTGGCACATCGTTCGGTGATTCGTGGGGGCATTGTTCGTGGGGCGATGACGCAGCGCCTGTTCCACCAGTAGTTCCGCCAGCAATCGGCAACGGCGGAAACCGAATCAGGTTCGTCGGCCAGAAGTTACCAGAAGTTTCGGACGATATATATCTTAAGCGTCGCAGGGATGACGAAGATATTTTGTTTGTGTTATCATGAAACTGGAGGCTCATCATGGACAGGTTTAGTTGCGGGTTAGTCGAGTTGAAAACGGCGGGTACTGCGTCGGATATGTCCTTTTCCGGATACGGTGCGGTATTCAATAATGTTGACGGTGGCGGCGATCTGATCGAGCCAGGCGCATTTGCTGCGTTTCTGTCCGATGTGAAATCGGGCAAACAGGACTGGCCGGCTATGCTGTCGCAGCACGGCGGATACGGCATGACTGCTGAAGACATGACGCCGATTGGCGTATGGACAGATTTCTCTGAAGACGGCCACGGCTTGAAGGTTGCCGGCCAGCTTGCCGATACGCCGCGTGGCCGCGAGATGTACGCGCTTATGAAGATGACGCCGCGTCCGGCTATCAATGGCATGTCCATCGGCTATATCGCAAAAGAATCCACGCCGCGTACTTCACCTGATGAGCCGCGCCGTCGGTTGAAGCGTATCGATCTGGTCGAAGTATCGATGGTCACTCGCCCGATGAATGGCAAGGCGCGGGTCACAAGTGTAAAATCCGGCGATATGTCGGAACGAGATTTTGAACGGATGCTCACGCGGGACGCTGGGTTCACCCGTTCGGAAGCCTCGCTCATCATGAGTGAGGGGTTCAAGTCCTACCTTGCCAAGCGGGATGCTGGCGCGGGGGAATTGCAGGAAGTTCTCGCGGCATTGCGCCAAAGGGAAACAATTTTCGCGTAGCACATCTCTCTTAATCTAACGCCGTGAGGCGCTGAAAGGAAATATCATGTCTGACATTTTGGAAATCAAAACCCTGATCGAAACGCAGGGTCGTGCCTGGGAAGAATACAAGCGCACAAACGACGAACTCATCAAGGCCAAGGCTGACGGCAAAGCCGTTTCGGATCTGGAAGCCAAGCTGAAATCTCTTGACGACGGCATCGAAAAAGCTGCCGAATCGCAGAAGATGATCGAAGACTTCATGGCAAAAGCTACTGCACCTGGGGGCGGATTTGCCGCCAAGCAGAGCGAGGAATTCGAAGCCGAAGTAAAGGGTTTCAATCAGATGCTTCGCGCTGAGTATCAGTCGAAGGGCAAGATTGCGCCGCAGGCATTCGACGCCGAGGGTTACACGCATTACAAGTCCGGTTTCTTCAAGATGATGTCAGGCACGAACGCTGATTCGCTGACCACGGACGAGCGCAAGGCGATGTCGGCTGGTTCCGATCCGGACGGCGGTTATCTGCTGCCCGAATCCACCGTTGGTCGCACTGTTGCCAAAATCTTCGAGCAATCGACGATGCGCCAGCTTGCGAACGTGATGACGATCAGCACCGACAAGATTGAAGGTCTGGTTGACAACAACGAAGCCAGCGCGGGTTGGGTCAGCGAACTCGGCGCACGCAGCGATACGGGCACGCCGCAACTCGGCCAGTACGAGATTCAGGCGCATGAGATGTACGCGATGCCGAAGATCAGCCAGAAGCTCATCGACGACGCCAGCATGGATGTCGAAGGTTGGCTGTCGATGAAGGTCGCAGACAAGTTCGCCCGCGTCGAAGGTGCCGGTTTCACGACGGGTACAGGTACGGGTCAGCCTCGCGGTCTGTTTGCTTACACCACGGCTGCAACTTCGGACGAAACCCGCGCATGGGGTACGTTCGAGCATGTCAAGACCGGAACGAACGGCGGGTTTAACGCAACGACCAAGGGTGACGTGTTGTTTGATCTGATCGGCGCGTTCAAGCCGGCATATCTGCAACGTGGTCAATTCCTGATGCGTCGTGAAATGCGCACCGCGATTCGCAAGCTGAAGGGGGCCACGTCCGATCTGTATCTGTGGGAACCGGGCTTGCAAGCTGGCGCTCCGGATCGTTTGCTTGGCTATCCGGTTCGCGTCGATCAGTATGTTCCTGCAATGGCGACTGATTCGCTGTCCTTGGCGCTCGGTGATTTCCGCGAGGCATACACCATCGTCGATCGTATCGGTATCCGCACGCTGCGCGATCCCTATACGGCGAAACCGTATGTCGTGTTCTATAGCACGAAACGCACAGGTGGTGGAGCGGTGAACTATGAAGCCGTGAAGTTCCTGAAACTGTCGGCTTGACGCACGGATAGCTCTGCAACGGACGAGCCGCTTCGGCGGCTCATCTCAACAACTCGAAAGGATTTATCATGGATGACAATAACGATCTGTTTAACGGCATCAACATCAAGCGCGGGATCAGCCCATACGATCACGCGACTGGCGATGCAGCCGTCACCACGCAAATCATTGACATGCAAGGCGTCGCTGCGCTGACGTTCGTCATCGCGACTGGCTCACTGGCCGATGCTGATGCGACGTTCGCCGTGCTGGTTGAAGAGTCGAACGACTCGGGCATGGCAGGTAAGAACGCCGTTGCCGACGAGGATTTGCTCGGCACTGAAGTCTTGGCCGGTTTCGCTTTCGGCGACGACGACAAGTGCTTCAAGATCGGCTACAAGGGTATCAAGCGTTACGTGACGCTGACCATTACGCCGACCGGCAATACCGGCGCGGCGTTGCTGTCCGTAGTCGCAATCACCGTCCCGCAACTGCGTCCGGCTGCCAATCCTCCGGCCTAAGCCATGACGTTCGTTGTCTCAACCCCACCCGCCGTCGAGCCGTTGACGGTCGCAGAAGTAATTGCGCACCTACGGCTCGACGAGAGCAACCAGGAACCCCCACCCGGCGTCGTTACGGCGACACTCGGTGCGGGTGCCGGGTCTGTTGATGATGGGGTGCATCGTTACGCCGCCGTGTTCGTCACGGCGGATGGAACGACGCAGCTTGGCTCGGTTGGCGACGCCGTTACGGTTGCAGACAAGACCGTTAATGGGGTCGTCGAACTGACGGGTGTTCCGATAGGCGGATCACTCGTTACATCGCGCCGCATCTATCGCACGATGGCTGGCGGCACTACGTTCTACCTGCTGACTACGCTGGCAAACAACACTGCAACGATTTACACGGACAATACGGCAGATGTCGCGCTTGGCGCGTCTGCTCCGCTCACGAATACGACGCTCGATCCGCTGATTGCCCGGCTCATCTCGACCGCCAGGCAACTCGCTGAAATCGAACTCGGTCGGTATCTCGTCACTCAGACGGTCGATGCGTATTTCGACGATCTCCCCGACGACTGTGAGAGGCGAATCTATCTGCCGCCGCTTCAAAGTGTGACCAGTATCACATATGTCGATCTTGACGGAACGACGCAGACGCTCGCAAACACCGAATATCTGGTCAATGACAAGTCAGAACCATGTTGGATCGAGGAAGCATACGGCAAAAACTGGCCGACTGTTCGCCAGCAGGCGAATGCTGTCCGCGTCCGGTTCGTTGCTGGATACGGCGCTGCCGCTGCGGTGCCGGCGTGCGTCAAAGACTGGATGCTGTTCAAGATAAACACGATGTGGGAAACCCGCACAACATTCACTATCTCGACGGGCCGTGCGGCACTGACGCAGATCCCGAACGAATACGTCGACTCCATGCTTGATCCAGAACGGGTGCACGGGCGATGGACTTCGGCAAAATAAACCGCCGCTGCCGTTTCGAGCAGGCGACAACCGTACAAGACCCCGTATTCGGTGCGCCTGAATCGTCATGGGTGACGTTTGGCACGTACTGGTGCAATATCGTGGATGTGCTGCCGTCACGCGAGGAAAATATCCGAAACGGTATGCAGACGACGAAGCAACGGGTGCGCTTGCGCATTCGATACGCGCCTCGCGCATTGACCATCACACCTGCGTTCCGCGTGGTCATCATGCGCCAGACCGAAACCACCTACAACATTATCGGCGGGCCGGCAGAAATCGGCGATCGCGACGGAATCGAATTTATGCTGGAGGAATCAGCATGACTGAAGTCCACGTCAAAGGGTTGAAGGAACTCGGCGAGTTTCTGAAAACGCTCGAACCGAAACTGCGCAATAACGTCATGCGTGCAGCGTTGCGCCAGGGTGCGAACGTCATCAAAGAATCGGTGTTGCAAAACGTACCTGTCGCACCACCGAATACGGAGAACGCACGTCTGTACGGTGCGCACGCTGGATCATTGCGTGACAGCGTGCGCGTCGGTTCGCGGGTTCGGCGTGACGGCAAGGTTGTCGCGTATGTTCGCGCTGGTGGAAAGAAAGATGCGTATTACGCGCACATGGTCGAGTTCGGTACGCGCCCGCACAAGATTGGGAAAGTCGGACGAATGCTATGGATAAACGGTAAGTGGGTGTATGCGCCGGTGAATCATCCCGGTTCACGCCCGCGCCCGTTTATGCGTCCGGCTGCGGATTCGACCGCGCAGACTGCTACGGTTGCCGTCGGAAATAAGATAAAATCCATACTCGAAACGAAACACGGACTCGACACGCCAGTCTCAATCGAAGGGGTAGAAAATGAAGATTAAAATGCTTTGCAGCGTACATACCAAGGTGAATGGATTGCCAGGCCCGTTCATAGTCGGCGTCGAATATGACCTGACCGACGTGAACGCCGTGAAATTCGTCGAGTCGGGTCTTGCCGAATACGCAGATCAGCCATCGGTCGCGCAGATCGCGCCTACACCAGTCTATGAGACAACGATGCTCACGGATCAGGACGTGATCGAAACGCCAGAAGACGCCGTTCCGCAAGCGTTCATGCGTACCCCTCGCTGGAAAAAATAATGTCCGGCGTTGCCATCATCCATACGTTACTCGCTGCCGCCGCTCCGGTGCCAGCGGCGAATATCTATGCGGGGTTTGTGCCATTGAACATCAAGCCGGCGATCTGCATCACGCAAGTTAGCGGTGATCCGCGCAACACGTTGTCCATGAAGGATCGAGTATTCGTGACTGAGCGTATTCAGGTGACGATCTACGCAGCGAAGTACGCACAGGCGAAGTCGATCATCGCCGCGTGTCGAGCCGCGCTACCCGTGTCCCATCGGTTCGTCGGGACGTTCGAATGCGAAGCGATCATCCCGGACTGCGACGGGCCGGATATGTACGATCAGGAAACGCAACTGCACGAACAGTCCGTCGATTTCATGGTGAAATTTTTACGGTAACACGCTGGTAGTTGAATGCTTTACGCAATTGCAGTACCATACGCGGTAACGTATCTAACGCTGTGAAGCGCCGATACGGATTCCATAATCTCTCTAACGCCGTGAGGCGCTGAAAGGAACTATCATGACCGTTCGCACGTCGGCATCATCGACTCTCAAAATCTCCGCTGGTGTACCCGTGACGTTCGACGGCGCTGGCTATGCGGCTCTCTCTTTCACCACCATCGGCGAAGTCACCAACATGGGTGAACTCGGTCGTGACTTCCAATTGGTAACGCACAATCCGATCGCCACTCGCGGCACGCAGAAGCTCAAGGGTTCCTTCAATGAAGGCGCGATGAGTCTGCAACTCGGTCTGGACACGGACGACGGCGGTCAGATCATCGCCAAAGCCGCATCGCTCTCCGACGCACCCTACGCATTGAAGCTCACGACCGCCAACGGCGACGTGTATTACTTCCAGGCGCTTGTGATGAACTTCAAGGTCGGGGTCAACGACGTGAATTCGATCACCAGCGCAACGATCAATCTGGAAATCACCACGTCGACCACTGGCGTCGGTATCGTCGAAGTCCTCGCGTAATATGTTCCGATCCCCGCTCCGGCGGGTATCGCACGCTCACGTCCATCGTTTATAAAGGAACGCAATCATGGCAACCACTCTCACCGCTACACTGGCGATGTCTCTTTCCGCCGTATTGAACAAAGGCCTCGATGTCGGCTCGGCCGAATATCCGGCAAATCTCGGTATCACCAACGGTTTTACGAACGGTACGGGTGCCAACCAGGCGAACGAACTGTTCACCGACACCCGTACTCTGACGGCATCGACTGCTGAAAATCTCGACCTCGCCGGCGTGTTGCTGGACGCATTCGGCGCAACGCTGACCTTCACCAAGATCAAGGCGATCGTCATCACTGCTGCTGCTGCAAACACGAACGATGTGGTCGTCGGTGGTCACGCGACTGCCGCATTTGCTCCGATGTTCGGCGCTGCCACCGATACGGTCGTGGTCAAGCCGGGTGGCACGTTCATCATCGTCGCGCCTGATGTGAATGGTTACGCTGTCACGGCCACCACTGCCGACATGCTGACCGTAACGAATGGTGGTGCGGGTACGTCTGTCACCTACACCATCGCAATAGTCGGCGTCGTATAAGCGCCGTAACCCGCACTGGCCCGGCACTGTCTCTCTTTCGTGGGAGAGCGGTGCCGGGTACAGGCGATTTTTTGACTCTCACGAAAGGAACCATCATGGATATTACATCCAAGGCTGTAGCATTGAGCGGCGTGTTGCATCTGCGCGACGCGAACGACGAATTGTTGTACGAAGACGGCGAGGCCGTAACGGTCACGCTGCATAGTCCCGGGTCGAAGCAATTCGCCAAGGCCAGCGCCGCGCAGCAGAATCGCCTCGTCGACAAGATGAAGCGCAAGGGCGTCACCGCCCAGACTGCGGAACAGAAAGCCGCCGAATCTGCCGAATTCCTCGCCGACTGCACCGTCGAGTTCAAGCGACTGGAATACAAGGGTCTGGTTGGACGTGATCTGGCGATCGGCGTGTATTCCGACACCACTGTCGGATTCATCTCGGATCAGGTTGCCAAGCATCTCGGTGACTGGTCGAATTTTACGAAGGGTGCTACGCAGGACTGAGCATTGCCGTCCGGTACAGAGCGTGGTTATCGGCTGTACCGGATAAAGCGAATGAGTCCCGTTACGAGCGATCCGTCGCCGACGGGCTTGTGCTTGAATTCCCCTGGGTAGAACCCTGCCTGACCTATTTGCTCGACTACTTCTACGATGTCGGGCCTGCGCTCCGGAATACTGCCGGTAACGCGCCATTGTCATGTTCCGAAATACTAGCGTGGGAGCATCTTACGGGGGTACAATTACACCCGTGGGAATCTAGACTGCTACGTCGGTTATCGGCTGATTATTTGGGCATGGCGTCACGCGCCACTGATCCGGCGTATCCGTCACCGTGGCAGTCCGAAGCGGCGTTACAATCGAATCGCGAAGCGGTATCTCGTCAGATTTCCAACGCCATGAAGTCGTACATGATGTCGAAGGGGTGAAATATGGCACAGCAAGTCGGCGTACTCGAAATCATGATTATGGCGCAAATGGGGAAACTCATGACCGACATGAATCGCGCTACGAAAGTTGTCGGCGATGCTACGGGCCAGATGGAACGCCACATCGCCAGCGCCAAAAACGCGATGAATGGGCTTGGCATGGGTGTTGGACTCGCAGCCATGACCGACCAGCTTCGTCGCGCCACGGACGCATATGTCAAGCTGGACGCGCAAGTTCGCATCAATACCAAATCGCAGGAACAGTACAACCAGGCGCTCGGCGACATCCGTCGAATCGCCACGACCGCACAGGCCGACATCGCCGCAACCTCGATGCTCTACACCCGTCTGAAATCGACGATGGACGGAACGGGTGTCTCGATGAAGCAGATCGCCACCGTGACCGAGACTGTCACGTATGGCCTGAAAGCATACGGCGCGACATCGGCTGAAGCGGCCAGTGCTGCGTTGCAACTCTCGCAGGCGATGGGATCAGGGCGACTCGGTGGTGAAGAATTCCGCGCCGTGATGGAAGCCATGCCGAACGTGATGAAGATCCTCGCGACGAGCATGGGCGTTCCGCTCGGTCAATTGCGTGACTTGTCCATTGCCGGAAAGATCACCGCTGACGAACTGGTGAAGGCGTTCGGCAATGAAGCGACCGCCGAAGGGTTGAAGAAACTCGCAATGGAGTCGATGACGATTACCGGTGCGTTGCAAGTGCTGCGAAACGAATTCACGCTGTACGTCGGTGAAGCGGGTAAGACATCCGGCGTGACGAAGGCGATCACCGATAGCGTGATGTTCCTTGCGGAGAATCTGAAACTCGTCGGCCAGGCGATGCTGTTCACCGCAGCGATTGCGGCAGGTAAGTTCATGGCGTCGATAATCGAATCCACGACGATGCTGATTGCGCATACGGCGGCATTGAAGATGGATGCTGATTTCAACTTGAAGCGTGCCGAATCGAAAATGGCTGACGTTGCCGCGACGCAAGCTGCAATTATTGCTGATCGAGAATTGACAGTTTCCGTATTGTCGGCAACAGTAGCAACGAAAGCTGCTGCGGTTGCGGCAAACGAATTGACACTCGCGCAATTGAACAATGCGCGATCAGTTGCACAATTGTCGGGTCATTACGCAATTATCCAGCAGATCGAGGCGGAACTTGTAGTCACGCAAGCTGCGCTGACTAGCGCAACGCTTGCGCATAACGCCGCCGTGAAAGACCTTGCTGCGCTCGGTGTCGCGCAAGCGGCAAGTACACAAGCGGCAACGGTCGCGACTGCGGAACTTGCTGCCGCGCAAACCGCAGCCGGCGCATCGGCAATCACATGGGGTACGTCGGTTTCGTCTGCAATGCGAATCGTCGGCGTCGCTATATCCACGTTCATCGTTGCACATCCGCTGATCGCACTTGCCGCAGCAATCACGGCAGTTATCGTGGTCATCTCCGAATGGGAAACCGTTGTCAAAGGCGCAAAGGCGACGTTCGAATATTTGAAAGAGGCGTTCAATGCGATTCATTTTGCCGTCGGGGCATTCGGTATTGCCGTCGGATCGACGACGCAGAAACTCGCATTCATGGCTGAAAACTGGAAAACACTGATTAACCGTGACGCTGCGGATCGTGGCGCATTTGATGCCAAAATAAAAGCACTCGACGACCTAGCGACTGCGCAGAAGCAAGCACTCGCGAATGAAATATCAGGCCATACGGCATCGCAGAAAGCAGCCGAAGAATCAGTCGCGGCACAGAAGAAAGCGAATCAGAAGGCGCTCGACGACTTCCATTCGTTAAACCAGACCAAGGAAGAATTGCGCCAGGCTGACATAAAGGCGCTTGTCGATACGTACGCAACGGCCATGCGTGCGAATACGTTGTCAAAAGAACAACAGATCGAAGAGGCGAATAAATTTAACGTAAAGATGCGACTCATCAATGAGAAGTATAGCAAAGAGGCGGTCAAAGCGGCAGCCAAGACAGCAAAGGAAATCCGTGACGCCTATGAGGAAGACTTGCAGAATCAAGCCAGAGATGAGACTAAGCGCGTCAAAGATTTAATCAAGGAACAGGAACATGCAGCCGAAGTCGAACTCGAACAATCGCGACGCAAAGCCGAAGCATGGGGCGCTGAGGTCGTCGCTATTCACAAAAAGGTCGAAGCCGCTGAATGGGAACTGTCGATCATCGGCAAGACGAAGGAAGAAATCGATCGACTGGCTGTAGCGCGAGAGGGCGACGCTGTTGCATCATTGAAACAACGTCAAAACGCGGAAGGCGCTACAGCGGATGAAATCGCCAGGTTGCAAGTATTGATTAACGAACATGAAAAGCTACGGGCGATTAAAACCGACACAGCCGCCGCGCACGCAGCACTGGCGCAAGTGAAGGAAATCGAACGCGCCGAAACAGACCGCTGGAAGATGGTCGATTCGCTCGCACATGACACGTTCATGAATATCACGAACAAGGGTAAGAACGCATTCAAGGAAATCGGTGACGCGATTAAAAAATACCTGCTTGAAATGCTGTACAAGATGACCGTGCAGAAGTGGCTGATTAGCGTCGGAATGACAGGTGCAGGTGGTATGGCTGCTGGCGCAGCGCAAGCGGCAGGCAGTGTGATGGGTGGTAATACAGCAGGCTTCTCCATGCCAATGACGCCGATGTCTGAGGGTTTGGAAAAATTCCGCCAAACGTCTATCGGGAATAATCTGTTTGGTGGCGGTGTTGATGAAGCCGGATATGCTGAGGCAGTGTTGCGCGGCGAAGATGTCACTCGCGAGGCGTTCAAGACCGCAACAACCGATTTCGGCAGTGCCGCGCAATCGTTCTCGTCAGCCGTCGATTCATACGGCGGGTATGTCAATGCTGCCTACCAATTGACGCAGGGGAAGCCGTGGCAAGCCATTGGTAGCGCGATTGGACAATATTTCGGTGGGCCGATTGGGGCCACCATCGGCAACTACATCGGTTCATTGATTGGCGGAAATAAAGGTGTCAAGGAAGTCTCACTTGGCAATCTCGGACAGGAATTCTCTCCAACAGGGCAGGTCGTCCGAACCGATTACAATAAGTGGAGTACCGGCGATGTTGGCGCGGATAAACTCGCTGCTCTGGAAAAAGCCTATCAATCGCTGGCTAGCAGTATCGGTGCACAAACCGTAAATTCGTATTTTGCCTACGGCGCCAATAACGGCGGCCCGAATGGCGCAATGCAATTCGCCATGCGTGGTGGAGCGGGCGGAACGAGTTTCTATCAACAGGAAACCGCAGCATCCGAAGGCGCGATTCAACTCGCGGCGTCGCGTGCGGTGTTCACCGCGTTGCAAGGTTCTAAACTGACGGATGACATTGCGAAACTGTTCAAAGGTCTTTCGGCATCTGCGATGACGGAACAAGAATTGAACGACGTTATCAATAAAGCGCAGAAGATGCACAATGCTATTGCATCTGCGCAAGCCGATCAGGCAACGATCGCAAGGGGTCTGGTCAATGATCCGAATCAGCAAACGAAAGACCTCGCCGAAGGTTTCGCCGCATTGAATATTGCCGTACCCAAGACGAATCAGGAATTCGCCGATCTGATAAATGGGCTGAATGTCACGACAGTTGCCGGACAAGGTACACTCGCTGCATTAAAGTTCATGGTGCCGACATTTAATGACGTGCAATCCGCTGCGAAGAAAGCCGCTGAGGAATTAGCAAAGCAAATGCTCGATGTTGATACGGCACTGGCTCAAATAGGAATGTCCGAATTAGAGAAACAGTTGAACGCAATCACCGTCGCAACTACTGCAGCTATGGCGAAAGCCGCAGAACTAGCCGCAACCGAATCCGATCTGACCAAAATCCGCGAACTCGGTGTCAAACAAGCGCAGGCTGCAATCAATGCGGCTGCGACATCGGCTTACACCACGAATCTGACTGCGCAGGGTCGTGAGAAGGAAGCATTGAATTTTGACATAGGCGTGGCGAAATCAGCCTACACATCGGCAATTCATAACATTGCTGTGCTGGCGAATAAAACAGACGCGCAGGTCGCCGAATATGTCGCGGGATATAAATCTGTCGCAGATGCAGGTAAAGCATTTTTCGGTGAACTCGGCGATGCAAGCGACATTACTTCCGATCGCTTTCGCGCCTTGACCGTCGCCGCAGTTGAAGCGGATACGGTCATGCGTAACAAGCAAACAGCGATCGATAACATGGATAAACAGATCGCTAAGGATGCGCGTGACGCACAAGAGAAGGCGGCACAGGATGCGCGTGACGCACAAGAGAAGGCGGCACAGGATGCGCGTGACGCACAAGAGAAGGCGGCACAGGATGCGGCAGCAACGGCAGCAACGCTGCTCACCTGGCAGAACCAGCTCGATGTGTTGCAAGGCAAGAAAACGCAGAAGGAGATCGACCGCGCTGAATTGCTGTCAAGTGTATCTGACAAAACTACGTTGTCGGTCATGCGACAAGTGTTCGCATTGCAAGACCTCGCGGCAGTCAGTGACGTATCGACGGAAAACACGGATGCCGCGATGGCAGCGGTGAAACAGGCAATTGACGCGCAAAAGAAGATTCTGCAAGTCACCCGCGATACCGCCGACGAACAGATCAAGGCCATCAAGTCGGTCATGGATACACTTCGTGATGGCATCAAAACGCTTCGTGGCGCGGTTTCTGGGTCAGTGTTGCAGTCTGGTGCTGCTGGCATGGATTTCATCGCCAACGCGCTGAATAACGCGAAAACGAGCGGTTATCTACCCGACCAGGCACAGCTACAGGACGCCATATCGGCGGCGACTGCCGGGCTAGATTCAAAACTCTACACCAGCCAAGTCGAAGCCGATCGCGACCGATTGCGCGTAGCGAATCAACTCGAAGAATTGAACGTGATCGGCGGCGATCAACTGACGAGTGCTGAAAAGGCGCTGCTGTTGGCTGAGAAGCAACTGAAAGACCTAGACGACCAACTATCTGCCGCACAGGCGCAGATCGACCTGTTGCGCGGGATCAATAGCGGCGTGACTAGCGTTACGGCGGCAATCTCGGCGCTCGGTGTTGCAATATCTGCCGAAGCTGCCGCACGGGCTGCGCAAGCCTCACAGTCTGCGATGGCTGCGGCGTCACAAGCCCCGACCGTGAGCGCAGGTGGCGCATCGTCGTCAATCACGTCGCCGACGATGGATTTGACAATCGGTGGGACGAATTTCGCAGCGCAGTCATTGCTTGGCATCACAGGCATGACGCCTGCTGCGGCATCGGCGCAGGTCAGTGCGATTGTCGCAACGTCCGATTCAGCAACGGCTGCGGCGATTTCCGGTTATGCTCACGATGCGGGTGTTCCAGGATTCGCATCCGGCACGTCATTTGTGCCGTATGATATGATGGCAAATATTCATCAAGGCGAGGAAATCACACCACGTCCGTTCGTGGACGCGCAGAAAGAATCGCGTGATCGGACGAATGCACTACTCGACAGACTGATCGCATCGACCGAAGCTGCGACGGCAGACATCGCCGATCTGAAGCGCACGAACAGATTGATCTGGCAGACTGAAGACAAGTGGGACATTGACGGCATTCCGGCGACGAGGGTTTAATCATGGCCGATTACGACTTCAGCATCATCCGCCCGATTGAGATAACAGACGCGATTCTGACGTCGACCAATGTTCCTGAGACGGTGCAAACTGCATACAGTGCCGGGACAACATACGGGTCAGGGACATTGGTTGGTGAGTTCGCTGCGGTTGATGGACAGCCTCAAGCGATTTATCAGTCGTTGCAGGCGGGTAACTTGGGGAACACTCCAGCATCGAGTCCGACGTGGTGGCGGTTGCTCGCGAACGTCTATCCGGTATATGGCGCGGGTGTCACGTATGGATTAGGCAACATCGTATCGTCAATCAGTACGAACGTGCATCTGCTGTACGAGTCGCAGGCCGCAGCCAATCTCGGAAATCCATTGACCGACGCGACAAAGTGGCTGCATATCGGATCGCCGAAGGTGACGACGGGTGCGCCATACAACTCGACGAATCGCTGGACGATGTTCGATCAGTCGTACTCGTCGCAGACGGTAAATGGCGGGTCGATTCAGGTGACGCTCACGCCTGGCGTCATTGTTAACGCCGCAGCGTTTATCAATCTGCAAGGTGTCAATATAACAGTCGCGCAATCCGGTAGCGGGTACAGCCGGACAATTGCTCTTCAGACGCATCCTGTGAATAATTGGTACGACTGGTATTACGAAGACCTGATTCAAGAGGACAAGGCGTTATTCACCGACATTCCACCATACGCTGCTGGCGTTCTAACTGTGACCATTACGGCAACGACAGATGGTTATGCTAAGTGCGGCGTGGGTGTTATTGGGCGATTGAAGCAACTCGGCGCGACGCAATGGGGTATGTCAGCATCCATTGATGATTATTCGCGTGTGGTGGAAAATGATTACGGAAATATCGAATTGCGGCGAGGGTCGTATTCTGAACGACTGACGCTTGACGTGCATGTATCACCAGGCGCTGAGAACGAAGTGGTACGTCAGATGAAAGATCATCGCGCCGAACCATTGATCGCTATCGGGAGCAGTGCGTATTCGCACAGTATTATGTATTGTTTCTTCAAATCATGGCAGGTTCCAACTGAGATAACAGGTGGTATTATGCCGGTTGAACTAAAGGGATTGACATGACCACTATTACCCAATCAATCACGCCGCTACCTGTAGCACCAGATCCGTTTACGATGGATCGAGATGCGTTCAATGTCGCTGCGGCTGCGTTCGTATTGGCGCAGAAAGCCGAAGCCGTTGAACTCGAAACATTCCGCACCCAGGTCAATACCGTCAAAGGTGAGATGGTCACGCATGAGGCGAATACGACATCTGCCGCCAGTGCTGCGTCAATAAGCGCATCGAATGCCGCCGCCAGCGATGCCAGCGCCGCCGCCAGCGCCGCCAGTGCCGCCGCCATCGCTGGCGCGTTTGTCGGAACATCCACAACATCATTGTCAATCGGCAGTGGTAGCAAGACATTCACGACGCAAACTGGAGAACAGTACACTTCGGGCATCTGGATGACGGCGGTGAGTCAAGCAAATTCTGCAAATTTCATGTTCGGTCAAGTGACGAGCTACAGCAGCACGACGCTAATTCTTGACGTGCAACTCGTTGGCGGCAGCGGAACACACGCCGATTGGAATCTGTCACTAGCGGGGCCGCGTGGTGCGGATGGCAGCTTGTCGGGTTCAGTATCGGGGAACATCACTGGCGGCGACTACACGCTATCTGCGATGATGCAGAAAGACATGGGGTACGTTGTCGTCGACAAGGGTAACATCAGCGGTGCGACTGTGACGTTCGACTACACAGGCGGCTCGATCCAGACTTTCACAGCAACCGGATCGACGGTGACGCTGGCTACGAGTAACTGGCCTCCCACCGGGAACCTTGGGGAGCTGCTGATCGTCGGAACGAATATGGGCGCTTACACGATGTCGTTCCCATCGTGGATATGGACACTTGCTGATGGCACGACGACAACCAGCGTGAGTACGTTCCTCGCGCAAAACGGCACCCGAACCGCGTTCCAAGCGTCCGGCGTTGACAAGATACTGCTCATTACAAGGGACGCAGGCACGACGATCTATGCCTCGCTGGTGGCAATATGAGTTTACTACAGATGCTTGTAGGTGGGATGGCGGGCACGAAAACGTATGTTGACGACGTGTTCTCAGCCTATACCTACACCGGCAATGGCGCAACTCAGACGATTACTAACGGGATTGATCTGTCGGGCAAGGGTGGGCTGGTTTGGACGAAGGCGCGAGACATCGCTAACGGTCACGCCCTTTACGACACCTTGACAGGTGTGAATAGTCGATTGCAGTCACACACTACGGCTGCGCTCGGAAGCACGACAGGCGACTTCACATCATTTAGTAACACGGGATACACGGTCGGCGCTCCTACCGTTACAAACGAACTTAACCAAAACACTAAGTCATTCGTAAGCTGGACTTTCCGCAAAGCCCCGAAGTTTTTTGATGTTCAAACGGCTACGCTGAGTTCAGGTAACGCGACAGTTTCGTTCGCTAACTTAGCTACACTTGGCATGGTCATCGTCAAGCGCACGGACAGTACAGGTTCTTGGTACGTCTGGCATCGCTCGCTGACTGCCGGAAAGCTCCTATACCTCGAACAAACGGCTGCGGAAGCTACACTTGGGCATATCACGGTTTCTGGAACGACCCTAACGCTGGTTGACGGGACGCTGGCTGATGGCGATTATGTCTGTTATGGCTTCGCCCACGACACCACCACTGACGGGATTATTCAGTGCGGGAGTTACACAGGAACAGGTGCCGGAAATATCGCTGTTACGCTAGGTTGGGAGCCGCAATTCGTGATGGTTAAAAGGGCCACGGTCGATACTGGCTCATGGATGATGTCGGATTCGATGCGCGGGATGCCCGCCAACGCAACACCTGACAATGTACTTATTGCAAACACTAGCGGAGTTGAGAATGCTATTGGCGGGGTAGGCGCTACTGCGACCGGCTTTAAGGTGTCTGGAGGCGGCACTGCCAACTACGATGTCAACGGATCAGTCTACATCTATCTCGCCATCCGCCGCCCCAACAAGCCGCCAACACTTGGGACGCAGGTTTATAACGCTGTTGCAAGGACGGGTACGGGTGCTGCTGCTACGGTGACTGGGGTGGGGTTTGCGCCGGATTTGGTGACTACGTTTGCAAGAGCCTATGGTTCTGGATTTGGATGGATCGATAAGCTGCGCGGCTGGAAACCAATATTATCTAGTTACCAAACTGTGGCAGAGGATAACACGTACTCCGATGTTGTAACTGCCTTTGGCATGGATGGAATATCCGTTGGCGCTGACACGGGCAGCACGTTTATCAATAGCAACACCAAGCCGTATATAACCTACTTCTTCCGCCGCGCAGTTGGTGTGTTTGACCAAGTTTGCTACACCGGCACAGGAGTAGCCAAGACCGAGGCGCATAACTTGGGTGAGGTGCCTGAGTTGATGATTGTGAAGAGTCGATCTGTTGGAGGAAATCAATGGTCGGTTTACTCGCCTGATGGAGCAACAAAATCTCTGGAATTGAATTCAGCAGCAGCGAATGACACTTCCAATGTGTATTGGAATAATACCGCCCCAACAAGTTCAGTATTTACAGTAGGTACATGGAGCACGACCAACGAATCTGCTGCAACTTTCGTCGCCTACCTTTTTGCCACCAAAGCCGGAATCAGCAAGGTCGGCAGCTACACTGGCAACGGATCAAACCAGACCATCAACTGCGGCTTCACAACCGGCGCACGCTTCGTTCTTATCAAGCGCACCGACTCAACTGGAGATTGGTTCGTATGGGACAGTGTTCGCGGCATCGTGGCGGGCGACGATCCGCATCTCAGCCTGAACACTAGCGCTGCCGAAGTAACAACGGACGACTCCATTGATCCGGACACGTCAGGCTTCATCGTGAACCAAGTCGCAGCCACGAACATCAACGTGAACGCTGCTACGTACATCTTCCTCTCGCTAGCTTAGGACAAAATCATGGCATACATCAAAGTTTCGAACGGCACATACCCGATGAGCGAAGCACAAGTCCGTGCTGAGAACCCGAACACGGTATTCCCGACTCCGTTCAATCCTGATGGATACGCGTGGGTGTTCCCAACCCCGCAGCTTGACTATGACAGGATTACGCACGGCTGCCGTGAGGCCGCCCCAGAGGTGACGGTGCTTGGCACGTATGAGCAGCGTTGGGAGCTTGTCGCGCTGGACGCTGAACATGTACTCGCAGGGCAAGAAGCCAAAGCCATTGCAGACGCAGCCACTGTCACGCAGAAGATCGACGCACTCTGGAACGCCGCTGATAAGTACGTCGCCAGTTACATCTCAGGTGTTGCAATCGGGCTGCTGACGCTGGGGGTCGTGCAGTCTAATCCGAAGGCACTGGCCGTCACTGCATGGTCGTCTTCTGTTTGGGATGCGTACTACACACGCAAAGCACTTGTAACGGCAACAAGCACCGTCGATCTGGACTTCAGTACGCTTGGCCCGATGCCACATACGGTGCCCGAGCTTCGTGTGGAGTTGGGGCTATGATCCTCATCCTCAAACTCATCATCCTGTGGCATGTCTGCGGATTCATTGCGGTGATTGCATTGCTATGGATGTTTCTATCAGTCATCGGAGGATCGCCCCGCGCGTGGAAGATCGCTATTGCGTTTGACCAGTTGGCGAATGCCGCGTTTGGAGGTGACGAGGATGAAACCATCTCGGCAAGGTGCTGGAGACTGCGGGAAGGGCCGCTACATTCCGCCCTTGTCATGATGATTAACTTGTTGGCGAACGATCCTAAACACTGCGAAGATTCTTACTTGGATGAGCAACAACGGAGACAGCGATATGGATAACCAGACGTTAATCAATGCCGCATTCAGCATCATTGCGTTTCTTGGTGGATGGGTGCTGAATTCGCTAAAAGAGTCCATGAAAACGCTGCATGACTCAGATACGGCATTGACGACAAAGGTGCAAGCAATTGAGGTTTTGGTCGCCGGGAGTTACGTCAAGCGGGATGATCTGGACAAACTGACACACGCGCTATTCACGAAACTCGATACGATCTGCGACAAGCTGGACAACAAGGTCAGCAAGGATGATTGTCAAGGTTGCACAATACGTAAAGTGCCATGACTGCTGACATCCTCAAGTTCGAGTTGCAACCCGACCGCATCGTGAAGCGGGTCGAGGTTCGTGCGTACAACATGCTCGACTTGGGGTTCGATACTTGGAAATTCTGGCTACGTATTGGAGGGTGGATATAATGGGCCTGACGGATCATTTTACGATGGCGGAACTAACCTCAAGCATTGTTGCGGAACGTAAGGGTATCAATAATACGCCGCCCGATTCACTCATGCCGCACTTATTCATCCTGGCCGTCGGGTTGGAGCAGATTCGCAAGCTGCTCGGTGGATTACCTATCAAGATTGATAGCGCATATCGATGTGAGGCATTGAATACCGAAATCGGCGGCGCGAAGCACTCGGCCCATCTGGACGGCTACGCCGCAGATTTCACATGTTCTGTATTCGGATCACCACGCGACATTTGCGAAGCGGTCATCATGGCGGGTATCAAGTTCGATCAGATCATCGACGAGGGTACGTGGGTGCATGTCTCGTTCGCGCCAGCCATGCGTGGCGAGGTACTGACTGCGCATCGCACGCCACGCAGCACAACGAGTTATATACGGGGGCTGACATGAAAATCATCGAACGATTCTGGAATTGGATTGATTCGCGCGGTGTGATTCGTAGGGTCATACTGGGAATTGCCATTTGGATGACGTGGCAGGTTTCCGAGTGGGCGATGGCGTTCGCTACAAACGAGGAAATCAGCGTGAATACCGCAGCAGTTATCGCGGCAGTCAGTGCGCCAGTTGTTGCGTTCGGCGGGTACGTGTTTAAGGCGTACCTTGAGTCAAGGGACACGCCGCAATGAACCAGTATGCCATCCTGGCTGCGGTATTGATCGCTGGTGCGGCGATCGCTGGCGCGTACTACAAAGGATACCAGTCGTGCGAAGCGGATCACGCCAAAGCCGACTACGATGCGCTGGTGACAGTCGGGCAACGAATCAAAAAATTAACGGAGGAAAAATATGCGAACCTTGCTGAAATTGATCGCCTGCGCCTTGCCGGTCGTGATGCTCCAAGGCTGCGCTTGCCAGCGCCCCCATGTGTCGGACAACCTTCCGCGAGTGGAATTGCCGCCAGTGGGCAGCTTTACAAAGATGTATCAAGCAGAGCGGAAGACGCTCTCAATCGGTTTGCTACCCGATACGGGGATGAAGCAGATCGGGCCGATAAACTCATCGAGTCCTGTCGGGCGGTAGTCGGGGTTTTAACACCTCATCAATAGCTTTACGATGGTGCAGGTTGCACAGCGATTTTCCGCCGTACATATTCTGCGCTTTCGCCTTGCATCGCGTGCCTGATTTGTTCATCGACTGACATTGAAACACTTCACGCGCTCTCGACAGATCAGTCATGGGATCATCACCACGACCAGCGCGACGAATAGCAGGCCGAAGATTACGCCGCCGATAATCTGGTACGCGGCTGATTCGTGGGGTTCGTGTTCATACGCCATGACTGCATCCTTTGCATCGTTCGTCGGTTAAACGCTTATCATACCCGCATTCGCGAGTATTACGGAACGGAACGAACCGCATCCGTTGCTGCGCGATCGGCACGCCTGTCAGCGATTGTGCCATGATGTGCCCGTCTTTCATCCAGTGACCGACTGCGGAGGTTTTATTGTGGCAACCGTAGGTCATCGTGTCACTCCTATATCGCATAAAATTGAATTCGCTTCAGCGACGTACCAGTCGTAATCCATATCGTCAGGTACGTTGTCCGTCAGTGTCATGAGTGGCCGGCACCCTTCACTGCGCGGCACCAGACCTCCTTCGGGTGTCAGGATGCAACCTGTCGAACCCGTAGCGTAATACCACCGAACCACCTTGCCTAGATATTCGGCTCGACCTTGAGTGCGTTCGCGCAGGTCGTTGTAGCAGGCGATGAGCGCATCCTTCGGCAGATCGTGCGCGTACCCGACCGCTTCAAGCGCAGCACGCATGGCACGTTGTGTCGTCGTGCGCGGCATCTGCGGTCGATCCAGATACGAGCCGCCACCCTTCACACTCCGCGCATAGATAAACTGGCGCACGTCCGTACATGCACGGATCGTATCGGCGATCGGTGTACCAGTGCGCAGGTATTCGACGACAGCATCGACGCATATCTGGCCGGTCGGATTAGGCCATCCAGACGGGCCGGGTTCTGCCGGCGCGAACGCACCCTTCAGTTTCGTTTCGCCGTCCGTGGTGATCGAGATGTACGAATTCACGTCACGCGACGCCAGCAAACGGAAATAGGTGTCTTCCATGACGAAACCGGTCGTCTTCTCCCACCAGCGAATGATGTCACGGTAGATTGGCTCGAGACTGCGCGGGCAATTCACGACGATGCCATCCGTGTTTGCACTGACAACAGGGATGCCGCACGTTTCCATCATCTCGATTAACATCAACAGCGCCAGTTGTCCGGTGATCGTCACCTGGATCAATTCCTTCGGTGCGAAGAATATCGACCACACCGAACCGAGTTTTCCGAATACGCCATTCAGTAGCGTCTTCAGACTATTCGCCAGTTTCTTGTCGCCGCGTGACTTAGCTGCGAGCCGGGTGTCGTACCATCCGCGATATGTTGAGCGGAATATCTCGCCGATCTGCTCCGGATAGATACCGAGCGTGACGATCAGCGATGGATAATAACTCGCCACGTCCGGCGAAATGAGTCGGTGCGTTTCAGTCTCGAGGAACGTCACGTTCGCCTCAGTGCTGTGAAGACCGCCCGTGCCGACCGTGTAGCTCGTTTCGCCGATCGTCACCATGCGATGCACCCATCCTGTAGGACGTGTGACCCATTTGCCGTGATGGTCGAGGCGTTGCGCCTTGTCGCCCCAATCAATGAGATGGTTATCGATATGGGCAGCTACACCGCCAGAATGATTGATATAGAACGGATGTTCGACGATCCGATCCAGAACGTCGAGATGCTGAAACTTCATCCATGCGGGCGGCTTGTAATAGAACGATTCGCCTGGCACGACGGGCGGTATCTGTACCTTGAACGGCAGCATGGACTTCATCGCCGCTTCAGCGATCTGCGGATCTGATTTCGAGCGCAAATCCACACCGTACTCGACCGACATTTCCTCACGCATCTTGATCTGCGACGGGAACGTGTCGAGCAGATCGCGTGTCGTTTGCAGATCGTTCTGGCAGTATTCGCGCAGCACTACGCGATCGCACCACCGAATAGACGCCGCGTGGTGTATCGGCAGATCTTGCAGCTTACGGCTGTGCATCTTCGCACCGTATGCTTTCAGCGATGACATGCCGGGCGCGACATTGAACAGGTCGATATGATCCACCCAATCGAGCCGGTCGTCGGTGATATGCCACGGCTGCTCGTTACCCTCAATGATACGGGTGCTGGCAGCTTTCAACATCTGCGTCGTCGCACCTTGCAGCGCCAGCGCGATGATCGGGAAATCGTAATGCAGACCGTTAAACGTAACGACTCGGTAGCGGGACAACGCACGGCGCAAGCCGGGTATATCGAGCGTGATGTCGTGCGCCAGTTGAAACACTTCGCCCGTTTCAAACATGCACAGCCAGTAATCGACATAACACTCGGTGTCCATGACGGATGTCACGTCTGACGTGTGACTGAGCGCAGCGTCGCACCCGCACCACGGACATGCAGTTGCGGTTGGTGTGTAACCCATTTCGCAGGATTCGCAGATTCGCCTCATTCTGCGCCCACCCTTGGCATGCTCTTCCTCAGCCCGGCCAGAATCGCCGACCAACCGATTCGATCCTTCCACGGCTTGCCGTCGACGACAACGCGGTAACAGTCGATCCGGCTCGTCCGGTACAGATCAAGGACATGGACGCGGTGGGCGAAATCCCAATCCTCTATGACGATGCGCCGGCGAAGCGCAGGCGGCTCCGGCGCACGCTCTTCAGCCGGGCGAGCCATGCGGGCAGCGTCCTTCCCGCGCCTCATCGCTTCGAGCTTATGGCGTTGCGCTTCTGCTTTTTTTGTGACTCGATAGCTCATGGTGTACCTTGCAAGCTCCTGCTAATCCCTGTTGGGCGTCTTGTCGGTGGTCGCTATTTCCAGCGCGAGTTTCCGCAGGTCTTTTGCCTGCCACGCGAGGTCAATTGCTATCCGAAAACCTGCCGCCATTTCCTGTTCTGCCAGTCGTTGCAGATTTCGTACTGCATGACGCTCCGGGTTCTCAATGTCCAGCCCTTCGTCCATTGCTTTCACCATCGCTAGTGCCTGCACGGCTTGATCTGCCAAGCTCATATTTACTGCCATGTTTCTGTCCTTTCTCAGATCAACCAGCCGCCCAACCCTCCGGTCGAGCCGACGGTTCCAATAGTGGCGCGTTTTCTGGTGCGATTGCGCGCCGCGCCTCACCTACACGTTAGCCGGCATGCTTCTTCAGCAATGCGGCGGCGCTGGTGCAGGTTTCGACCTTGCCAATGTCGCTCATCGTGCATACGACGACTCGGAGTTCTGGCGCAGGTATCGCCCACTCCGCAGCACGGACGCCGGTTCCAACAAGCACGCCGAACACCAAAACCTTCAGCGCCGACAGGTTGCGCCGTGTAAATCTGGCAGCCGTTTCGGCAGTAGCGCGAGCCATTCTTTTCGGCAATCGCTTCCCCGCACGTCCGGCAAATCAACGGCGCTCCTGTCGGCACGATCACGCCTCCTTGACGACGATGTAACGCGTGCTGGTCAAATACACGTCGTCGCCTGTCATCGCGGTCGGGAAGTCCAGCCGGCGCTCGAAGGCCATCACGTCCGGCTCTCCGTTGTGGCCCTTGTCCCAAACCTGCACCAGCACCTTGTAGTCAGCCATGTCGGCGTTCTCGATTCGCACTTTCTTGGTCATACCATTCCTTTCAGTTCTACCGGCTTCGCAACGGGCAGCCGGCTAACCCGTCATTCCACAGGACGCCCCGCGATAAAGCTGCGGGTCGCCTGTGAATTCAGGCGTTATGCCGCACTGCCAAGTTCGGCGGTGCATTTAACCTCGTTACCCCATACGTCCCACCCTTCAGCGGGGTAGCGGCAAAAAAGCTCTACTCGCGGCACGTCGCCGCACAGTTCAACAATAGCATTCCGTATCTCGTCCGGCTTGCGGCTATGTTCCCGCACTTTATGCCGCTGTAGTTGCCGCACTCCTCTTCCTACGCGCTTTGGTTTCCCTTTTGTGGCTAACAAGCACATCTCTGGGTTTTTTCTTGTCCACATCCCAATCCCAAAATGGTCTTTCCCATGCTTGGTTTCTTTAGCCCAGGTAAACCCAACAGTTTTGTAGGTGAATCCCCACGCCTTAATCGTGTCTAAAGCATCCTGTAACTGAGTATCGACAACCCACATTAGCAATACACAATTGTCGTCTGCTAATTCTGAAACCGGAAGATTTTTAATGTCGTCTATCGTCATTAGCGGGTAATGCTGCTCGGTCCCTTTTTTCTTGTCACGCCCAAACTGGCTATTGCTATCCCAAGGTGGATCAGCATAAATGACATTGTATTTATTCATGTTCAAATCTCCGTAAATGTGCGGCATAACACGTCGGTCAAGCGGACGGCGGAAAAGCACCGCCGCCGCCGCTTACCTTGGCGTTAGGGGTTTCCATTCTCTCCACCAGCCGCCGCAGGCACTGAAGCGAATAAATCGCATCTCCGCTGCCGGTAGAGTCGCAATGAACCAGCAGCGCCTTGGCGTTGATCTTGAAGTCGTAAAGTAGCGTCGCGGCCTCTTGAAACATTGCGCCGTCGCCAGCCGCGTCAGCTATTGCTCTTGTGCGTAGCCAGCCCAAAACATCCGGGGCAGTCTCGGTCATGTCGCACTCCCGAGTTTTCCAAGGCACGGCGTCGCCTCAAGAAAGGCAATCGTCGGCGCTTCCTTGCGCATCGCGTAATTGGCCAAGTCGCTTTCCTTATGCAACTTACTTTTTGCGGCAAGGTAAGCCGCATGGGCTTGCTCTGCCGTTCCAAAGAATCCAAGTGACTTTGTTTGCCGATTCACCCGAATTTGCGCCAAAAAGCCATCTCGGTGTTTGCACTTTGACACTCCAAGTAATCCGGTCGACGATGATGCGCGCGCCTTGTGTTGATTCTGTTGGTTGATGCACTTTGGCACATCTCGAAGGTTCGCCATCCTGTTGTCGCGTCTGTCGCCGTTGATGTGATCAATCTCATACTTCGGCCATTCACCCGTATGGATGAACCACGCCAATCGATGGAGCATGTAAAGCCTGCCATCGAGCTTTACACGCAAATATCCATCATGCGAGCTTCCTACAAGCGCGCCGATTTTTGACCTTTGTCCTGTGCGCGTCTTCCATCTGACTTGTCCTGTTTCAAGGTCGTATGAAAGAGTCCGTCTGGCAGATTCCAAGTCAATCATCTTTTGCTCCCTCGTCAACCATAAGGAATTTAATGTCTGGCATTTCTTTCCTAAGTGCGTAGAACTCTACCTGCACCTTTGCGCTGTTAATCATCTTCCCGGCGAGGTTCGCCAGTTCGGCGGCTTCGCTTGGCTTGATCTCGCCAGCCTTCAGTTGCGCGAATGTCTGCGCCAGTTCTTTCCTCAGCTCGTCGCAGTTGTTCATTTCGTCATCTCCATTGCTTCACTCATGCACGCGCCGCGCAAGTCAGCTTCGACTTTCATCAGTGCTTTGATATGTGTCGCGGCCTTTTCCAGTAAGTCGGCCAAGTCCTCAACGCCTTCATTTCTGCAAAGGTCGGACTCATCGAGCAAATCGCTAATCAATCCTTCGTGGTCAAGTTCCATTTCTGCACTCCCTTTCAATCATTAGTTGCAGTCGTTTGCACTCAATCAAAACATCAGGCACTTGCTTTACCGCCGAGCGTTCCGGGTGGCAAAGCAACCGCCTCACGTAGTAGTCGCTCAATCGTTCGCGCCCTCGCCTCATCTTCTTGCGCTGTGCTTCTGCGACTTTCTCCGGGTTCGCTGCTTCCCATGCAATCAGCGCGGCCCGTCCTTGTTTCGCGTATTTCGCTTTCCTTGCCGTCGCCATCTTGTCTTTCACCCCGTTTGCGTTCGCCGCATACCGTGCCCTGAATTGCGCGTTCCGTTCTTCGCGCTTCGCTGCGTGTTGTGCGCGGCGCTTCGCAAGGTGACAGTCATTGCAGTAGCGCATCACCGTTTTCTTGTCGCTGTGCAGCCGGTAGTCGCTCGCTGGCTTTTCTTTGCCGCAGACGGTGCATGTTTTCATCGTCGTCACCTAACTCTTCAATCAACCGGACTGCCTATCGGCAGCCGGTTATTTCGGGCGTTATGCGTCTTCCTCGGCATGGCTGATTGCCACCGCAATTCAAGCGCCCCGAGTATCGGCAGCCGAACGTATGCGCCCCGAAAAAACTTCCCCGCGCTCGGCGTCCATCCTGCCGGCTTGTTCCAATACAACGCCCACAGCCACGTTATCGAGCTTGGCGGGTGGTATCCAGCAATCACCGCCGAGGTTTTCGATGTTCGCCCGTTGCCATGCACCCAGTTAAAACCGATGTGGAATCCATTGCTGAATTCAACGCTTCTACCAAAAAAGGTGTTTATGTACATCTGTCGTCCTTTCATCAAATACGCATAACCCGTCAATCAACGCGGACGGCTTTCAGCCGCCGGTTATTTCTGCGTTAGCCGTCACAGTGGCGTGTATCCGCTCTCGAAAGCGCCAGCCGGCGAAAACGACTTGTAGCCGTCCTCATAGACCACGTAGTAACCGCCGACTTCCGGCTTGTGCTTCGCCACGTATTCCGGCGTCAGCGGCACCTTGTCATAGCCTTCCTCGGCGGGCTGGAAATACACCCCGCCGTGCTGGTCGCCAACAATCCCGGCAATCTTCAGCGCCCAAACCTTCTTGTGGCATTCGTACTTCGGCATTTCTCGGGTTACGTTCATTTGGTCACATCCTTGTCAGTTGCCGTGCGTTCATCGGGCGCACGGCTAACCCGTCATTCCACAGGACGCCCCGCGATAAAGCTGCGGGTCGCCTGTGAATTCATGCGTTATGCGTCGTCCAATATTCGGTCAGTGCCTTGGCAATCAGCTCGCCAACGGCATCCTGTAGCTCTATCGGCTTTGGTAGGTAGCTGATGCGCCCCCACCCACGAACCCTAGCTATCTCGTTGCCTACCGCATTGCTACAAGCATCGTCTTGGTCTGCCATCATGTTGTTGTTGGCATCCCAAATGTACCCATTCTCAAATCGGAATGGGGCAGTGTATAAAGCCATCGCGGAACGCTCCACGCATAACCCGGCGCTCAACTCGGACGCTGCGCCCGTAGGCGCATTTTCGTTTATCATTTCTCAATCCCCTTTGTCTTCGGTTGCTGTTCGTTGTGCGCAGCGCCGGTTAGCTCTACGTTCGGCGTCTCCGCCATGTCATCGCGCAGCAGATACACGCGCACCGGATACGCACCGTCCTTCGCTGCATCCATGAAGTGCGTGCCCCATGCGCATATCCGGCCCTTCGCGTCAATGCACAGCGTTTTGTTGCTGGTCACATTGGCCGCTTTGAACTTCTCCTGCGCCGTGTCGCACCAGTGGTTGAAGCCATCGAACATGAACAGTTCGCGCCCAAGTTGAATATCCATCGCCTTATCCTTTCTCCGATCAACCAGACGCCGAACCCTACTTTCGAGGGGACTCGCCGACAAGCGGCACGCCGCTTACCTTCACGTTAGCGCCCATATTCAGCCGCCATGCGTGACATTTCCAAACCCTTTGCACTTGAGCTTGAGATAGCCATGCCCAGCACTGAAGCGAGCAACACACCTGCACGGCGGCATCTGTCTCGATCCTGCGGTGTCATCCGCGCCTCACGTTCTTTTCGCCATGCGTCTGCTTCTGCTTTGCGTGCCGCTGCTTCCTCGCGCTTTCGCTGCTCTTCAACTAGCCGCTTGGCAATTCCTTCCGCCTGTCTCTGTTCAAATGTTCCTCTCAATTTTGCCTGTCCCACTTCTGTCTCCTTGGTCACGAATGGGCGCTAACCCATACATAAACACGGACGCCTTCGGCGCCGGTTACTTTCCACCGTTGGGCCTCTCAAGTGCGTTATCGAACACTTTCAACAGTTGGTTTCCGTCCGTGTTCGTATCCACTACCACTAGGGTGTAGTCGGCTGCGCGATAAACCCACTTCGGTAAGGACCGCTGTGTATAAATCGCGTCCTCGTAGTAATTGCCACTCTCGGTGGTCAACTCTTCCTCGCTGTCGGCGAAACACACATTCCCCGGCCCTTCTCCATCCAAGCGCCAGTAGTAGCGTCGCGCATCGTCCAGCGGAAGAACGCGCCAATCCTCCACGTAGCCAAAGTGTTTGAAAATTTGGCGCTGCAACTCAAAGTAGTCGTCTAGCGTTTTCATATCGATCCCTCTGTTAGTTTCGAGCCGCAAAACCCACCGTTCGCCGGCGCTGCAAGATGAATTACACCATCAACCCGTGCTGGCGCAACACCGCATCCGTCCATCCCTGCGCGACATATGCCTCATACGTCACGCCGTTCGCAGCCGGGGTCATCTGGTGCGCGGGTTGGGGCGGTGGGGGGTTCAGGAATGACGCGTTCGGTGCGACAGGTGCAACAGGTGCAACAGGTGCAACAGGTGCAACAGGTGCAACAGGTGCAACAGGTGCTGCTGGCATCATCCCGATCGGCGTTGCTGACATCCCGGCAGGTGCAGGCGATGCGCCGAACCCGACTGTCGTAGTATCAACACTCGACGTTTCGATCGGCGTGCCGTAACCTGAGAGTGCAACGGCGATCGGATTGAGATACACGCCTGGCGTCGGTGATGGTGCGTTGCTCTTCACCTCGCCGAACACTTGCACGTAATAGCCGGCGATCACTGCGTTCGGCTCGGTGAGTTCCTGCGATCCGTTCGCATTGACCAGCTTCGGTGACCATGACTGAGAGAACCACAATACCCAATTACCCTGATAACCTTCCTGATCGCACGGTTTGCGGTTTTTCTTGTTCGGAACTTGCGAGTCGCCGTCGATAATTTTCCATGCGAACGATGGCGTGTTGCAGATTCCCGGATATGCAGCTTGACCGACTGCGAGGATCTGCGCACCCCATGATTCAAGCCTCCAATCCTGCTGCGTTTTAGGCAATGCGACGCCGAATGAAAATGACGTTACGGGTTGGCCCGTTTTATCGAGTACGGCCTTACCGAAATTATCTTTCTTCGGATTTGGCTTGTACATCGAACCACCAATCATACGACCAACGGGGAAAAGAATTTCAGCCATGTTGTTGCTCCTAAAGTTACCGCGTAATGCGGCATGTAGTAAATATAAACGATATTGACGGGTTCGTCAATAACTATTTCACGACACCAAACATCTGCGCCAGTCGAGTATCGTCACGCACGATCTTCGCCTTGCCCGATGGTATCTCCGTGAAACTATCGACCAGGTCACGAGGTAATCCAGCTTTTACCGATTGCTTCGGTGTGATGAGTTCGTCCTTACGGACTTGAACACCCATCGCGTCACCGAGTGCCACGACTTCAGCATACGGAACGCGCCACCGCTCACGTCCGGCACCAGTCTCGATGTGCCAGCCTGGAACCCGAGCACCCGCACGCAGCGCGGATAGAACCTGCTGTTCCAGACCTGACTCGATGGCCGTCAGACGATCAATACCTTCGCGCACTTGTACGAGAACCATGCCCATCACATCGACTGCGATTTCAAGCGGCAATGATTCGCCCGATCGTTCGATGATCGAATATGCGCAACGTAGCAGCGCCGGACAACGATACCGACCGGGGCAATGTTCGCAATGCGTGCCAGTGAAACAATTGGCATTCGGTTGTGCACCTTCAATCACTGCCGCGCTCAACTGGTCGAACAGTGCGAACGCTTCGTCGCTGACACATGCCCACGAACGGCACGTTCCGTCACGATGGTACGCACGCGGCTGAATGATGTGCAGATGTATCGTGATGTCAGGTGTCTTGCCAATGATACCCGCTGCATAATTCAGCAATTGCCAGTTACGATACGGATCGACGATACCGCGCCCGAACTTGTAATCGAAGATATGCAGATCGGTGTCAGTCAGGGTATATGCGTCTGGCGTTCCCCAATTATCCGGATGTACGCCATTCACGCGTTCCTCGATGTGCATCTGCTGTTCCTTGCCGATCACGCTGACGATAAAATCCGCGTACATGATCGCACCGTCGATCATCTCGTCCGTTGCGTCACTGCGAATCGGCTTGCACAGCAAGGTGCATTCCGCGACCTCATGCGCGATCGTTCCTTCCAGTGCCGATTCTGATTCCGGCTCGACGATACCTTCGGACATCCGTATCGAGCCGGGACACGCTACCCACCGGTGCGCCGATGACGGCGCGAATTTAGCGTGGTCACTCATGTTGCGATACCGAGATTCGCGCAGACGACCGGGATCAGATGTTGTGAACCTGGCGATGCTAGATCGGGCAACGACGCGCAACCTGCAAGTGCAAGCGCAGCCTTAATCGTATCGTGCGTGAATGCGTTCGATGCGATACCCTGCGTGATCCGCTGCATAAGCTGCGGGAACGTCATCGCGCCGGGTGCTGCGGGTGCTGCGGGTGCTGCGGGTGCTGCGGGTGCTGCGGGTGTCGTGTTACGCTTCGCTCTCCACCGTCCGTCTGCCGTTTTGGATTTCGTGCTGGCGTGAATTTTGGCGTTCCATGCGATACCGTCGACGTCGTGCGTCTCAGGCGTAACTGACGCGTTCGGTGCTACTGGTGCTGCGGGTGCTGCGGGTGCTGCGGGTGCTACTGGTGCTGCGGGTGCTACTGGTGCTGCCTCCGATACGAACCCCGGACTGTTACGAAACACTTCGACGAGGCGCGATGTCGCAGTCGGATCAGGTTCGGTCGGGGCGACAGACTTGCCGTAACCGACCAGATCGTACAGATAATCGGCGATACGCAACGCTTCGTCTTCAGTCGGGTCGGTGATAGTGATGGAAATACTCATGACGTACCTTTCGTGGGGTGGTTGTGGGAGAGTGACTGCAACTCGTGGGGTTAAAAATAACTTGCAACGATTGAGAATATAATTTATATTGACGGTGTTGTCAATAACTATTTTACGAGGCCTGGACGATGAAACTGTTGCGTTATTTACCCGATCATGATGGGTTCTTATTTACCGGAATCACATGGTCGTTCGAGCATGTACAGTGTCGTATCGAACGCGGCGAAGACGGTGCGTATCGCATCGTTGGTGCGGAACTCCGCGATCTGCGGGGTTGGATACCCGCATGACCGTTACGCTTCGCCCATATCAGACTGATCTGAAACGCGACATCTACGCGGCGTGGTCGTCTGGTGCGCGTAATGTACTCGCGGTCGCAGCTACTGGTTCAGGTAAGACAACGGTATTCTCGTCTGTCATCCACGATCATAACGGGCCGTCGATCGCTATCGCGCATCGTCACGAACTCGTCGGTCAGATCAGCCTGGCGCTGGCGCGTAACGGTATTCGACATCGGATCATCGGGCAACCGGCATTGATTCGGGACTGCGTAGCGTCGCATATCGAGCATACTGGACGGTCATATTACAACGCTGTCGGTGCGTGTGGTGTCGCGTCGGTCGATACGCTGGTTAAGATGCCCACCGATACGCCGTGGTTCAACACCGTGACTCTATGGGTGCAGGATGAGTGCCATCATTTACTATCCAAAACTAAGTGGGGAACTGCTGCGTCACTGTTCCCGAACGCACTCGGCCTGGGCGTCACAGCGACACCCGTTCGCGCTGACGGTCTAGGTCTAGGTCGTCACGCCGATGGCCTCATGGACACGATGGTTTTCGCACCGTCGATGCGCGATCTGATCGATGACGGGTATCTGACTGACTACCGCATCTTCGCGCCACCGTCCGACCTCGATCTATCCGACGTCGGTATCAGTGCGGGTGGCGATTACTCGCCTGATCCGCTACGCAAAGCCGTTCGCCAGTCGCATATCGTCGGCGACGTGGTGCAGCATTACATACGGATCGCTGCGGGGAAACTCGGTGTGACGTTCTGCACCGATGTCGAGTCGGCCAGTGACGTAGCTGCGGCGTTCCGCCAAGCCGGCGTGCCGGCTGAAACGGTTAGCGCGAAGACGCCGCCAGCGGTACGTGCGGCAATCCTACGGCGTTTCGCGAACGGCGAAATCAAGCAACTGACGAATTGCGATCTGTTCAGCGAAGGATTCGATCTGCCTGCGCTGGAAGTCGTTTCAATGGCACGTCCGACACAATCGTTTGGTTTATTTTGTCAACAATTCGGACGCGCCTTACGCATCATGGATAGCAAGTCGCACGCACTCATCATCGATCACGTCGGAAACGTGATGCGCCACGGTCTGCCGGATGCAGCGCGGGAATGGTCGCTGGATCGTCGCGAACGACGCTCACGCGGCACGCCCGATGATGTGATCCCGGTGCGCGTATGTCCGGCCTGTACGGGCGTGTATGAACGTGCAGAACACGGCCTGACATGTCCGTACTGCGGCGTCAAGGTCGAACCTGCGGGGCGGTCGTTGCCCGCACAGGTCGATGGTGATCTGTACGAACTCGACGCCGATACGCTGGCGCAGATGCGCGGTGCGATCGACGCACCGCCAGCTTCGCACCCGGACATGCTGATACAGAAGTCGATCAATGCGCGACATCGCGAACGTGGCGATGCGCAAGCTGATCTGCGTGCGGCGATGGCTGAATGGGGTGGGCGACGTAGCGCCGACACGGATACAGCGACGGTGCGACGGTTGCAGCGTGAGTTTTTCGTCACGTTCGGTATTGATGTTCTATCCGCGCAGGCATTGGGTCGTGCGGAGGCTGTGACACTAACTGAGAGGGTACGGGGATGACGGCGTATTATAACGAACTCGATCCGAAGGCTGCGGCATGGCTGCGCGAGTTAATCAAAAACGGACACATATCATATGGGGATGTAGATGAACGATCAATCGAAGATGTCACACCAAATGAACTCAGAGAATATACGCAATGTCACTTCTTCGCCGGTATTGGCGGATGGAGTCTCGCCTTGCGCCTTGCAGGATGGCCCGACGATAGACCCGTCTGGACAGGTAGCTGCCCATGCCAATCTTTCAGCGCGGCAGGCAAAGGCGCAGGGTTTGCTGACGAGCGGCACTTATGGCCCGCATGGTTTCATCTCATCAACCAGTGTCGACCTTCAGTCGTCTTTGGAGAACAGGTTGGCGCTGCGATTGGTCACGGTTGGCTCGACCTTGTTCAAGCTGATATGGAAGCGGCTGATTACTCCGTCGGGGCGGTCTGTGTACCGGCTGCGGGCGTTGGCGCACCGCATATCAGAGACAGACTGTGGTTCGTGGCCGACGCCAATGGCAGGAACGCCCGCGCAGAATGGGAACAGTCCTGCGGGGAACAACGACAGCAGTCGGAAGACAGTAGAACTTGTGACCTGGACGACACCGAGCGCACGGGACTGGAAGGACACCGGCCCGATCAAGGACAGGGCGGACGGATCGGCGAGGCTCGACCAGTTACCGAGGCAAGCGCACTTGACTTCTGGGCCGACCTCAAATGGATCGAGTGCAGCGACGGGAAAGCCAGGCCAACTCAACCCGGAACATTCCCGCTGGCTAATGGGGTATCCGAAAGAGTGGTCAAGCTGCGCGGATACGGCAATGCAATCGTTCCCCAAGTCGCGGCGGAAATAATTAAATCATATATGGAGCATACGTCATGACACCAGCACGCGACACACAGATCGGTGGGGTACATTACACGAGTAAAACCGTCCAACCCTGGGACGCGATGGAGTCATGGATGACGCATGAACAATTCATCGGGTTCCTCAGAGGAAACGTCATCAAATACGTCGCACGATGTGACGATAAGGGCGGCGTCGAGGACTTGAAGAAAGCCCAACACTATCTCGCTCGACTGATCGAGGCGCATACATCATGACCGCCAGTGAGGCGTCAGTATCACAACGCATACGCATCGCCGCGTCTGCTGCGGGTTGGCGGCTGTGGCGCAATAACTGCGGCGCCGGGAAACTCGAAAACGGATCGTTCGTGCGGTGGGGGCTGGCGAACGATACTGCCGGATCAACCGTCGCATCGGCGGATCTGATCGGTATTCGGCCAGTGCTAATCACGCAGGAAATGGTGGGTACGGTGATCGGGCAATTCGTATCGATCGAGGCGAAGCGTGAAGGATGGAAACCGCGCATGGCCGACAAACACGAACAGGCACAGCGTCGATGGGCTGATCTGGTGAGGTCGCTTGGTGGGATGGCACTATTTTCAACCGGAGATATTGACACGTCCGTCAATAGCGACTAATATCTGAATCACAGGGGGTATCACAACATGACAATCACACTATCAGAATCAGCGCGGCTCTTGAATCAGTTTCAGGATCGCATCGACATGCTTAACAATCACATCAATCACCAGATGATTCTTTCACTCGGAGCGCAGCAGGCGATGCGTGAGGCGATCATCCAGCGTGACGAACTGACGAATACGATGCGTGTCATCTTAAACGAGACGCAGACGTCATGAAACGAATTCGACGACCGGATACACGCGGTGCGGAAATACTCGCCGCTGCGATCAAACTCGCGCACAAGCACGGTTACGCGGCGCTGAGTCGTGAGCAGATCGCCGATGCAGCGCGGTGTAGTCCTGCTACCGTATCGCACGTCTTCGGCACCATGCCGCAGATGCGTCGTGCGATCATGGGCGAGGCGATCCGGCTGCGCGATGCTGTCGTCGTTGCTCAGGGTATCGCAATCCGTGACAGTCGCGCGCTGAAGGTCGATGCGACGCTGCGGATTGCCGCTGCGGAGTCGATACATCATGGATGAGACACCACTGACTGATTGGTATCACAGCGGGCAAAAACCAATGCGCGTCGGCGTGTACAGCGCGTCGTATAAGCCCCATCTCTACGCGATTATGCCCACTTATAAGTATTGGGATGGTGCCAGATGGGGGTTTGCTCATAATACGGTTGATGGCGCATATGAAAATCGTTCTGCCGCCACCAATGACGCGCACCAAGATTGGGCATGGAGAGGGATACGTCACATGGGTAGCACGCGGGTATATATCGACAGAGTAGGGCGCAACTGGTCGCGGCATACGACAGAACATGGTGTTCGATGGGCGATGCACGCTGGTGGTCGTAAATACTACATCATGGTCGCGTATGAGATGCTGGCTGACCCTTGTGGACGCAAACTAGCCGCAGACTGGATACGACAGACACGCGCTGTACTACGTGACATGGTGGCACGTCATGGCGTATGACCAGTCGTTACTCGATCTGCGAGTACGGAAGTGCAAACACTGCGGCAAGCTGCCGGAGGAACACCAGCGCGTGACACATCGTTGCCCGTTTATTCGTGACGGCAAGCTGTGTTATCGGCGCCAGCATACGTACTTGCCACGGGTGCCGCGCACATGAGCGACAAATACATCTGCGTCATCGCTGCATCTTACGACGATGTCGTCGCGCTATCAGAACGTACCGGCATCACCGCACGTTATATCGAACGCCCGCAGCAATTATTTGGTATGGATGGCTTTCGGCGGTCGGTTATTGTGACACGTTCTGCATACACCCGGCCAAATATCGAACCGTTACTGCGTGAAGTGGCGCTACGCGGATTCGGTGTGATTAACGTCTGACGCTACACCCCACGGAGAACCGCACCATGATCTACTTCTACCGCCTCATGTGTTACCTTACTCGCTTCGAACTCACACTGGCTCTGTCTGCTAACAGTAACCACACTTACATCACTGCGCTGCACGTCGATCTGACGCGATGGGAACGTGCGCTGCATCGGGAGATACTGACTCGTCAGACGGCGGGCCGTTACATACGCGCCGTTCGGACGGACTGACACTGTGCGTATAACCATCTTCGAGGACGCTGGCGGCGTCCGTGGCACCGCTCACACTGTCACCTGGCCACAGGTCGTGGCGCAGTGCGTCACACCGCCCATATACGCATCGAAACAGGCGTGCCCACTCATCAAACTCGCCACGTTCGGGGACACCCGTACTGAGCGCGGCAGTCTGCGTCATTCGGCGAACATACTGACGGTCAGTGGTGTGGAACTCGATTACGACGACGGCACGCTATCTCCGCAGGGTGCGGCTGACCTGCTGACGATGTGTGGTATCGAGGCGCTGATATACACGTCACCGTCGCATACGGCAGCGGCACCACGCTGGCGCGTTCTCGCACCGTTGTCACGTGAATACGCACCGGAGCATCGCCGTGAGTTCGTCGCTCGGATAAACGCGTGCCTGGGAGGTATCTGCGCAGCGGAATCGTATGTGATGGTGCAGTCGTTCTACATCGGACGTGTCGAGGGCGCGGAATACGAGTGCATCCCGGTCGCAGGTCAATGTGTGGATCTGCTGGTGAATCTGCCGACGGTCTATCCCGAACACGGTGCGACTCGCGTAACGCCGACCGACGTGCCGACGCAACCCTACACACCAAACCCAGAGGCTGAACAGATCGCACGGCAGCGGATCGAAGACACGATGCGCGACGCAGCCGATGGCGAACGTCACTACGCACGGTTACGCGCCGCGAAGCTGGCCGGTGGATATATCGCTGGCGGTGTGCTGGATCACGACTCGACACTCACCTGGCTGCGTGACATCTCGGACGATATATCTGATGGTGGCGGGACTACTCAGGTCGAGTGGAACACGATCATGGACGGAGTGAATGCTGGATACCTTGCGCCTTGCGCATCGCCGCGCCCGCCGCTCGATCTGTCTACGATCGGGTTCGGGGCGGGGGTTACGGCGTCACATTACGCACCCGTGGCGAAACCGATCACAGGTACGACTTACGTTAATGCGCACCAGATCAGCGATATTTTCAAGGGTGTCGTATGGATTCAATCGATCAACAAAATGTTCGTCGCGGGAGATGAGCTGGACAAACCGCGATTCGATCCGAATTACAGCCGTTTCACATTCATTCTCGATGCGGCGAATACGGTCAAGGCAAAATCACCATGGGATGCGTTTCATTCGTGCCAGGTCGAAGTTCTGCCGCGTGCGCACGATACGTGTTTCAGACCGGAACTGCCACCCGGCTGCTGCATCAATGAAAACGGACGGGTACTGCTTAACAACTGGTGGCCGCTGCAGACACCATGCACAGAGGGTGACGTAACCCCATTCATGCGACACATGACGCTACTATTCCCGATCGAGTCGGATCGTATGCAGATCATATCGTACATGGCCGGCATGATTCAGTATCCGGGGATTAAATTTCAATGGTGCCCGGTCATCCAAGGCTGCGAAGGATCAGGCAAGTCGTTTATCGGCGACTGCATGGAAGCCGCCATCGGCGAAACGTATTGCCACAAACCAAACGCATCGGACATCGCGAACAAATTCACTGGATGGCTTCGGCGCAAACTCTGCGTCATCATTGAGGAAATCATGATCGAACATAAGCGCGAACTGCTCGATGCGCTGAAACCGCTCATCACGAATCGTAGGATCGAGATACAAGGCAAGGGTAGCGATCAGGTCACGGGTGATAATCGTGCTAATTTCATCATGTTCACCAATTTCAAGAACGCGATCCCGATGGATGTAGATAAACGTCGGTATGGGGTCTATTTCACGCCGCAGCAGTCGTTCGCGGATCTGGTGGCGATGGGGATGTCGGGCGATTACTTCCCGAACCTGTACGCCTGGGCGCGGTCTGGTGGGTACGCTGCAATTCATCACTATCTGCGGTCGTTTCAGATACCGACTGACATGAATCCTGCTGGCGCGATGCACCGTGCGCCGACGACGAGCAGTACGGCCGAAGCTATTGCAGAATCACTTGGCAGTCTTGAGCAGGACATCTTGGAATGCGTCGAATCAGGTGAAATGGGTTTCAAGGGTGGATGGATTTCGACGATCATGCTGGCGCGTCGGTTCGAGCGTCGTGGCGTGACGTTACGACGGCTTGGTACGGCGTTGCATCATCTAGGGTATGTCAGGCACCCCGGACTGAGTGATGGGCGTTGCGACAATACCGTGGTGATCCCTGATGGGGGGAAACCGAGGCTTTACATTCGACCAGATCATTCATCTGCTTCGTTGGTGGTTCATGCGGAGATCGTCGGTGCATATGTGGCGGCGCAGATGACGCACTGAGCGACGACGAATGGCTTTCAGACACGCCCGGAGTGAATGGCTTTCAGCCGACTCCGGGCGTTTTAACGTGGTCGTCCGAAGGAATCAGCCGCTAATGCTTGTTTGAATTCCTCGTCGAGAATTATCTTGCGCTGGATATGCAACGCTTCGACATATGCTTTTATTGCATCTACGTCAGATGGATGAACGCGAACTTCTATTATCTTAAATATAGAGTGACGTGATTTGTATTTATTGGCATGACCTTTTAAGCATTCCACACACCCACCGTTAGACGAATAACGGTCGGAATTATGACCGCGCATACACGGCGCACCGGTATTGTACCTCGTTATATTATTTAGCATTGCCGTAAACCTGTCCATATTTATATCCTCTCATTTTGGTCAATTCGGGGTAGTTCTCCGGGGTAGGACTTTCGTTAATATATTCAGTAGATTACACCCAATCTACCCCGATACCCCGGATGTCGTCACTTCCCCTTATGGTTTGCATTGCATGTTATTTAGCACAACCATGTTGATAAATATATAGCAATGCAAACCGTTGTCAAGCACTTTTCTCCATTTATTCGGGGTATTCGGGGTATTGTATATATATCAATGACTTAATCCGGTGTAAGTATCGGGGTAGTCCGGGGTAGTCTTAAAATAGTATTGACAACAGGAAATAATTACACTATTGTTCGATAACACACCACCGACAGGAGAGACTGAAATGACGATCACACCGACCAACGTGAAGCAAGCGCGACTCGATGCAAATCTGACGCAACGCCAGGCCGCAGAATTGATCTACTGCACAGAGCGCCAGTGGCGGAACTACGAAATTGGGGTCACAGACTTACCACGAGGCCTGTGGGAGCTGTTTTGCATCAAGACCAAGGGTGGGATATAGGTCGAGTCACGATCGTCGATCCTGGAGCGTTTTGGCACGTTTGCTGAAAAGTGCGACCTCATCTGTTTACGAAAAGTGCGACTTGATCGGTGGTACTCGCGTCGCTCGTAAAAAGTGCGACCTGACTCAAAAAGTGCGACCTGACTCAAAAAGTGCGACCTGACTCATCGATCCAGCTGTCGGCCAGGCGCTCATCGATCCAGCTGTCGGCCAGGCGCTCAAATAAAAAAAAATTATTTTACAAAACCCCTTGACGGGTAATTTTTGCCGGTCTATTATTCGGACATCAACAGGAAATAATTACCTAACAGGGGGTATACCATGCTTGATCTTATCGAAGAAATTGAAGCAAAATTGGCCGATATGGCCGCAACTATCGCTTTTAATCGTGCACTATTAACCAGAGGGAAATAAAAAATGAATACGCTAAATTTATCCGTTATTAACGATAGCGAATCGTATCGCGCCAGAATGCACGCAACACTTGCGTATATATCTGGTGCTCATGATACCAAACGGTTCACGTCTGATATTCGCACAATATGTAGCGTCCAGGCGCAATTGGAGCGGGATCAATTCGGTGCAAAATACACTCTGAAAGATATTGCCGAATGTACGGACGCAGTTAAAACGTACATGACTAAACACATGACTGAATACATTGCCGGCGAATATGATTCTAATAAGTTAATTATCGCGTCATGCCGGCGCTGGTTCGACAAGATTAACGGAAATTCTTATTTCAGCGCATTGATTGAAATACCGAAAAAAGACAGTGACTATCCGCATGTTATTTGTCTTCGGTTTGAGGACGGATACGGTAATCAATGGGCATATGAAGTATTGATGAAACTGGAAAAAATCGGAATTTTGCCAGATCCTGGGGAATACGATAACGGCAACAGTAAGCGCACATTGTCGGATAAACAAAACATTATCCGGTTTATCGATTATGGTTATACCAATAAATCGTGCATGTACGGGAGATAAATCATGAATGCTATTGACGCAGCGATTGTGGCAAAAGGGCCGGATGATGCCTATGAGTTTGAAGTTTGCGGGAGCTGTCTGATAGCACTTGCTAACGATGATTACTCAAGCATGGAAACAGAGGAAGCTGATGCGGTTGCGACAGGCCTCAACAGGCTGCATGCTGAGTATGGCATGGTGGTGCCTGACGGAGCTGAGTATGGTTTTTGCAGTAATCGATGTGAGTGCTGTGACGGTTTGCCTGGCGATAGGTTTCGAATCATTTGTACAGGAGCTAAATCATGATCGAATTATTACCGCTGGAATTCAACGTGACGCTCGATACGCTCATAACGACCATCCGCCCGACGATCAAGCTCGAAAAATGGCATGTGTTCACTGGCGAAATTAACGGCCATTCCGTACGTATTAAATATTTCAGGAAATATTTACAGATATTTGATGTTGACGGAATTCGGCATGGTGGCATGGATTACAAAACAAATGCTGCATTTATATCGTATATTCAGGATGCGCTATCATGAAAACACTATGCGGTTTCGTCAACACAAAAGCAATCCGCCGGGATGGTACCTATGATAGTTATTTGACCATTTCTGTGCCGATCAAGGAAACGGAATATATACCGCGTAAAGGACAAACCGTGACCTGCTATGGGCGCGCAATGCCTACACCTTACATGGTTTTCTTTAATAATCGGTGGCAGAGGGTAAAGAACATATGCTTTTCTAATAGCGGCAGTCTGTATATTGGTAAATCATTCGATCCACAATTGACTGTTTCAATAGACTGGGAAGATGCATCATGATCGAATTAAATATTACACGTTTTTACAATACGGCACACCCGCGCGATTACTCCGCCAGTGTTGCCGAAATCGGGAATAACGCCGGTGCCGATACATGGCGGGCGGCGTGTAAGGATAGCCGCGATTATATGATGCTGGATACTGCCGACAAGCTACATGCTATGCGTGAACATGTGCGCGGGTTTGGTGCATGGTCAGATGATGAGATAGCGGCATGGTCAGATACTGAGCTTAACGCACTATTGCTTCAGTTTATATCTGGCGATATTCGAGAGTCATGTCTATCCGACGGCGGAACATGGGAAATGTATTATCAACAGGCGGAACAGGGTGCCATATCGGGCAGGCTGTTTAGCGACGATAACGGACAAGTCTACTATATGATTGGGGATTGATATGAGAGATATACAAGCAATACAGCATTACGCCCGTATGCGCGCACTCACTCGATACGGCTACAGACTAGATCGTCTATATCGTATCGCAAATCGCATAGACGCATTATCTATTGCGCGATTCGATGCCGCCGTTTATAATTTCTGTACTCATTTGCGCATAAATCGTAATCAATTTAATAATTTATGCTACGGGGTAACGTCATGACATGGATCATAGGCGTTATTATGTGGCTCATAATGAGCAAAGATTAACAACACGGCCCGCTATGGGCCGTTTTTATTTGTGCCTGCACGCCCAGGCGCACACCACGCCCGCCAGTAGGGCACGCCCTGACGCACACCACGCCCGCCAGTAGGGCACGCCCTGACGC
>OFRM01000045.1_pt1 | contig 44759 bp, 74 predicted proteins | sample 1543101 | NCBI WGS metagenome assembly OFRM01 (sample SAMN07774223, study PRJEB24372) | wastewater metagenome | isolation source: Exp Tend VB 0WW | collected 2016-02
AACGAGCCGAAGCCAACGAAGATCATTTGCGACCACGATGCGGAGGATCGGGCGACACTGGAGAAGCACCTGGGAAGTGGGTATAAGACGCTGGCGGCGAAGAAGGAAGTCAGCCCAGGTATTCAGGCAGTGAAGACGCGGCTGCAGGTGGCAGACGATGGAAAGCCTCGGCTGTTCCTGTTCCGCAGCGCACTGGTCAGGCAGGACGAGGAGTTGGTCGAAGCGAAGCTGCCGCTGTGCACCGAAGACGAGCTGGATGGCTACTGCTGGAATGATAAGATACTCAAAGAGCAACCCATTAAGGAAAACGACCATGGCTGTTTTGTAGCAGGCACCATGGTTGCAACGAACAAAGGCGAAGTGCCAATTGAATCTATTCGCCATGGGGATTTAGTGCTGACTCGCAAAGGATTTCGAAGAGTTTTAGCCTCTGGAATCACTAACATTAATGCAGTTATTTACAAACTTACTCTTTCCAATGGGGGCATTCTTCGAGGCACAGGAGATCATCTAATATTTACCTCAGGTTCTTTCTTACGAATGGATCGGCTGCGGTATAATAGTAGTGTGTTATCGATTGAGGAGAATGAACAGTGGATGTTGTGTTTCTTGAATCAAAAGGCAAATCAGAACGGGCCATGTTTAACCAAATCATCTACAGGCGATATCCGAACTCAAAGCACTTATCAGACAGACGATATTTTCGATGTGGTCAAGGCGACGTGGCCAAAGGGCATGGTTATTTGCACCGGGATGTTTGGAAGCATCACCATGGATCTATCCCTGATGGCTTCGAAATTGACCACAAAGACGGCAACACTAGCAACAACCATATTGGAAACCTTCAAGCAATTTCAACAGAAGAACATGCGGCCAAACATGTCGCTTCCTTCCGAGATCGGTCAAAACAATGGTATCAAGACAACCCCCACCACTTTGACCGCATCAGAAAACTTGCAGCTCCATGGCATTCTTCAAACGAAGGGAAAGCATGGCATGCTAGGATGGCTGCCCACAATATTCAAAAAATGCCCATGGTTGAACTTGTATGTGCCGTATGCGGAACGACATACAAAACAAAGTCATACATGCGAAACAAATCTAAATTTTGCTCAGGCAACTGTAGAGCTGCGCACAGACGGCGGATTGGGGCAGATAGAATCACAAAAGCCTGTGGATGCGGAGGCATCTTTGAATGCTCAAAGTATTCAAGTCAAAAAAGCTGCTCCGGTTCATGTGCTTACCGGTTCAGAGGAAAAGGAAAGACAGCCAGTGTTTAACCTAACGGTTGAGGACGAGCCAGAGTACTATGCAAATGGCATCCTTGTTCATAACTGTGATCCTATGCGGTATCTCTGTATGGAATTCGACAGGCCAACGAAGAAGGCACTTCCAACAGGATGGAGATTTTGAGATGGAGACAGCAAAGAACACACTATCCGAGACGGTCGCCTTGGCAAATTCCAAGGATCAGCTTTTTGGAGGGAAAATGTTTGTACAGATAAATGATAGCCCTCCAGTGCTTTGCGATATGCCTGCAGGCGTTCGCTATGTAGAAGTACAAGTAACTCCTGACGGAATCCCGTCAATCGTTCCAAGCAGATATGGCAAATGCCGCACATCGACATAACCATTTGTCAATTCTGTTACGGATCACGCCGCATCATTACTGCTACCATCGACGGAGGCGGCATAGCTGGCACGATCAAGCCCTGTAGCTGTGCCAGCGGGATTGAGGCCGTTACCGACGATGGGGAAGTGATTCCTGTAGGCGATAGCGGCGGCGGTAAACTCTCGCATCATGCCGAACCGATGGACAGATAAGATCGCTGCATTCTTTCGTACCTCCGTACCGGAGGAGCCGAAGAAGTCACCGCCGCAGACCAAAGCCCGCACCGGATCACCGGACGGGCGAGCAGTCAGCCCGGTAGACTTGTTCCGCTTCACCCCTGGGGCACCGATATTCTCTGCCGATACCGCCACGAAGCTGAACAAAATCCGGCACTATCGTGGATGGGTGTACGTTGCTGTCCGCGCGATCGCGGAGAAGGTATCGCAGCTTAGGCCAACGGTTGGAGTGAAGCGGCCAGTAGGGATCGGCAAGTCGAAGCACCTTACCAAAGCCATGCGGCATCGGCTGAAAGCTACCACGATCTTCAGCGAATCGGAAGATGTGGAGCCGCTGGAAGATCACCCGCTTGCCCTGCTACTCGACGACCCGAACGAACCAGAGACCTCCGCTGACCTCTGGTACAAGACGATCATGTATTGGGAGCTCACAGGCATCACGTACTGGTGGTTGCCTCGCACCAACGGTGGCCAGCCTGCTGAGATTTGGGTACTGCCGAGCCATTGGGTGACACCGATTGGCGGTATAGATGAGATCGTCGAAAAGTATCGCATCACCCCATACGAAGGCAGCTTCCACGTCGCTGAGATTCCCGCCGAGGACATCATTGCGATCAAACACCCATCGCCGTTTTCGTTCGTCGATGGGTTCAGCCCGCTCGATGGTGGCAATACCTGGATCGATCAAGCGGAATCTGCCGACTCGTCCCGCTGGTATCAGTTAGCCAATGCCCACAACGCTGGCATGGTGCTGGAGCTATCCCCAGAATTGGAGCCGAGCCAGGAAGACCTCGACGCAGCCTACGCGATGCTGGATCAGCGAATGCGTGGTCCGAGCAAGAACCGCCTGCCGCTGGTGCTCCCGCCTGGGTGGAAGAGCGGCGGGCGATACGGCATGTCCTCCGAAGAACTGGACTACGCCACATCGGTAGATCAGATTCGTGACATGGTGCTGGCACTATTCCGCGTGCCGAAGGGTATACTTGGCATCGAGCCAGGGGTGGCGAACACTTCCGCCTACGCACCAAATGCCTACTTCTTCGACCAATGCATCAACCCCAAGCTGCAGTACATGGGGCAGGTGCTGACGGAGAAGCTGGCCAAGCGGCGGTACGATGAGAGCTTGTGCATCTACTGGCACAACGCCGCCCCGCTGAATCCGCAGGAAGAACAGATCAAGTGGGATAACGCACTATCGAAGGGTGCTTGCACATTCAACGAGTACCGCACCGGTTATCTCAACGCCGCACCGTATGAAGGTTTCGGCGATGAGCCGCTGATCCCAAGCGGGCTGGTCCCGATTCCCACCGGAGATACCGGCATCGAACCGATCCTGCCAATGGGAGGAGAAGAGGAGCCGCCGCAGGCAGGATACATCCAGCCAGTTGGCTATCTCGGCAAGCGGAAGAAGACAGCAGCACCGGCGGCGGCGATCAAGGTCAAGCTGCCCGATGTGCGGCAGGAGACCAGCTACAGTTGCGGGGCGAGTGCCTTCCAGGCTATTGCGGAGATGTATGGCGTTGGACCTCAGGAGGAGAGTTGGTATCGGGATGCACTGGACACTGATCCAGAGAATGGTACGCAGCCAGAGAACATCCGCGAGCTTGCCGACCAGCTTGGCTTGCAGACTGTTGCCAAGCAGAAGATGACCGCCGACGAACTGAAGAAGTGGCTAGACCAGGGCGTGCCTGTGCTGATACTAATTCAGGCATGGGGCGATCCGGCTGGCTACGAAGGAATGAAAGACGGGCACTACGTCGTGGCCATCCGCTACACGGACGATGACCTGATTGTCGAAGACCCATCGTTGCGGCTGACTCGCGGCTTCATCGCCTGGGATAGCTTAGACCAACGCTGGCATGATGCGGGCGTAGATGGTGCGGTGTACGATCACTGGGGCATGGCAGTTATCAAGAACGAAATCATGCGCGAGGTCAAGGGATTCTCTCTCAACGGGAACGGGAAGCACCTGCACAAACAAGGTCAAGAATGGTGGTAGACATGGCCAGGGATCAGAAGGCCGAAACGCTAATGCAGACAATCGAACTCATCGGTGGCCCTTGGTGTGGCCGGTTGTACCAGACACCATACGAAGGCTGCCCGTACATCCAGATCGAGCTGGAAGATGAGTTCGGCAAGGTGTGGCATTACCGCATGTGCGAAGACGGAATGTTCCGGCTGCTGGCACATGCTGATGTGTTTGACCGCCAGCATAACAAGAAGAGGAAGAGGAAGCGTTGACTGCACCGCCTTTGCCGAAAGGCAGACAACTTGGCCAGCTTATCCGCCAGCTCTGGAAGGAGCAGGAAGCGGCGTTTTTGGCATCGATGCGGCAGTCAGGGGCGTTTGCTTTCAGCCAGTTTCGTTTAGAGCAGTGGCTGCAGCCATTCATCGAACGCATCAAGCCAATCTATGCGAGGTATCTTGTCGATGGCCGCGATGAACTACAGCGAAGACTCAACCAGCGGAGGCGTGGTGCGAAGTCGATCTTTAGCATCCCATCGCCGTTCAACTTCGAACAGCCCAAGGAAGACGACCAGTTTGACATCTACAACCCTGAGGTTGTCAATTTCATCAACAACTACAGCTACCAGTTCGCCGTATCGACCCTGCAAACCACAAGGATGAAACTATCCAACGCCTACCGGCGGCTGCAGCAGGAGCTTGCCCAGGGCGTAGAGCAGGGGCAATCACTTCAGCAGACCACCGCCGAAGTGATGCGAATCTTCCGCGACCCGCAACGCGCGATGACGATAGCAGCATCGGAAACGAGCCGTGCGTACCACGCTGGCCAGGAGATCGCCGCCAAGCAATCAGGCGTGGTTAGCGGCAAGCAGTGGCTTGCTTCTTCAGACGCTTGCGAGGAGTGCCTTGCACTCGACGGTAAAACAGTGGCATTAGGAGAGCCGTTCATCGTTTTGCCGAAAGGAGGACCATATGCGACGGTAATGTACCCCCCGCTACACCCCAATTGTGTGCTTGGTGAAACTCCCGTCAGGATGTCTTCGCTTATTTCCGCGATGCACTCCCAGTACAATGGCCCCATTGTTAGGCTTCATTTTAGCGACAGCAGTAGTATAAGCGTCACCCCGAATCACATGCTGCTCTCCCCGTTTGGTTTCCTGCGAGCATCTGATTTTGTGGTGGGTGACGATGTGATCTGCACTGGAATAAGTGAACAAGACTTTGTTCCACCCCTTAGTTGCCCAAACAACAATTACAGACCACCCCTCGCTCATGAGGTATTTCATTCTCTCAGGGAAGCGTTTGGCGTGTCTGCCAGCAGCGTGCCAGTGTCCGCCGAATATTTCCACGGCGATGCGACTTTCTGCAATGGCAATATCGACATTGTAAGGCCCGATAGCTTTCTGGGGTACACAGACGACGCCACGTTTAGTCAGCCATTCGATCATTTGCCTCTCGTACTTGCTGATATGTTTCGCAGCGTTGGCTTCCCTGCCCAGGGCAATCTTGCATCTCATCTCAATAGGTTGCTTCTTGCCACGGACAGTGTTGTGGGCAGCAGCCGCGAACTGCTTGCGTTGCTCAGGGGTGTATCTCGCATTACGAAGAAACTGGGACTCAGAGCCAGTTCTGACACGGAGGCCAAGTGCTTTCAAGCGAGCGACAATGCAACTTCTGCTAACGCCAAGGGCATCGGCCATGTGAAGGACGCTTTACCCGGCAGCATAACGACGCTGAAGGTCATCAAGGTCGAGGGTATACTTTATCATAGAGCCGCCGTGTACGATTTTGAAACCAAAGAATCAATGTACATTGTAGGCAATGGAATTGTGTCCAGCAATTGCATGTGCAGCATGACAGAGGAGCTTAACGAAGAGTGGAACCCATAGTCAGAAAACTGATAGCCACTCCCGAACGCATCTCGCATGTCGTTCCTGATGCGCCATGCCAGCTTGACTCGAAGCTCTGCACCGCCACCTACACCGTCTCCAGTATGGCTGTGGACAACGATGGCGATATCCTTGTTCCGGAAGGCAGCCTGCCGCACCTGGAGCGGTATCGAAACAACCCGGTGGTGCTGTGGGATCACGACAGCCACATGGCTCCGATCGCGCAGTCAATCAACCCCGCTACGAAGTCGCTGAGCTGGGATGTCTATGACCAGAACTGCGTGAAGGCCACCGCCCTTTTTCACATGATGACTCAGGAGTCAGCCCAGTGCTGGGCACTCATCGAGGCTGGTGTACTGCGTGGATCCTCGGTTGGCTACGATCCAGTACCCGGCAAGTCGCTCCGCCTTGCGGGGCGTGGCATCAAGTTTGTGGAGTGGGCACCGCACGAATGGTCAGTCGTCCCTGTCCCCTGTAACCCCGAAGCATTGCTGGATACCGTTCACAGGAATTGGGATGGCAAGAGTCTCGCCCCGTCGATTGTCAAAAGCATGATGCGGTATGCTCCGCCGAACCCGACCGCCCGCGTGGTAGTGCCGATGGTGCTATCGAAACGATACGTCAAGAACGCCGTGCCGTGGGCGGTACAATCTAGCAACAAGCCTGCCAAGGAATTGAAAGCCATGCCTGATGAACAACTTGCCACCGACGAACCGACCGGAGAAGCGGTCCAGCATCCTCCTGGTGCACAAGCTGTCATGGGCTTCTGTGCCGATCTGGAAGCAGCCTTGGCTAATTTAGCCGCCGCTCTCCCGATGATCGAGAAGGAGCCGATCCTGGAGTTGTTCGAAGGCGTTGGCACAGCTATCAGCGAGCAGGTCGATGTACTCAAGGCCAAGCTGGCGGAAGTGTATCCAGGCATTAAGATTGAGGCAGAGGGCGAAGAGGAAGTTGAGCCGGAAGAAGAGGACGTAGAAGAGGAGCCCGCCGAGGAGTCTGCCGAAGAAGTCAAGGCAGAGGGCGAAGAGGATCAGGACGAAGAGGAGCCCAAGGAGAAATCCAAGGTCAAGTCGTTGTCCAAATCCGACTATGCTCCTCACCTGCAATCGGTACAGGATGCAGGCGAACTGGTGAAGGAAATGGGCGACTCGCCCAACGTCCCGAAATCTTACCGGCTGGCTTGCAAGTCAGCCTACAGCGGGCTGTCCAGTGCCTGCGATTACATGACCAAGACATTCGCCATCACGCCAGAAGGCACAGTGGTAGAAGAGAAGGCAGACGAACCAGTCGAGCCAGAAGAAAAAGCAGATGACGAGATCGGCGAAGACGAGATGAAGGCGATCAAGTCACTGCAAGCCGATCTTGCCAGCCTGCGTAAAGATGCACAGCGAATTACAGGGAAGGTACAATAGTGTTATCAGAGTCGAATCAGAAAGCATTCGATGAAGCTACCAAATCACTTCGACTTGCCTTGCAATCCATGCAGTCGAGCAAGGAGCACGGCAAGGTCGAAGTGGTACTGAACATGGTTAGCGGCGGCGTATCAGGTATTTCCTGTACGAAGGTTGCTACCGAAAAAGTCAAGTAAGTCTGAGTTGTAGGGGACAGGTAAGCGGCGTCACAGGGATTGCCCACACCATCCACCACGCAATCGTGTGGAGGATGATATGGGTGCGGAAACTGTCACCGAAGTCCTGAAGTCGATTGGCGATGAGGTCAAGTCTCTCAAGACCGACATCGCCAAGCTCAAAGAAAAAGCACCAGGGCAGGCAAGCCCTAATCGCATTTTCGGCATCCGAAAAGGCGAAAATCCGCTGTCTTCTCGAGGATACAGCTTCGTGAAGGCCATCGGCTTGGCAGTTGGCAAGCTGTCCATCGAAGACGCTCGCATCGAAAGTGAGCTTCACACTCGCATCAACAAGAGTCTCCGCGAACAAGGTTATCGCAAGGAAAACGATGGCGTCATGATGATGCCGTTTGCTTCCGCGCACATGGAAGACAGCCTCGCGGCTGACTGCCGCGATCTGGTGTTGGCTGGTGGATCGGCTGACCCTGATGAAATCCGCCACATCCGCAAGGCGATGTATCAGAAGGATATGTCCTGGAACATCGATACCAGTGGTGGCACGCTCATTCCTGCACCTGCTCAGGGTGAGCTGATCGAGCTGTTGCGAAACAAAGCCGCCCTGATGGCCGCTGGTGCTCGCGTGATCCCAATGCCAGCACAAGGTAGCACCAGCCTGCCGAAGCAGACCGGAGCCAGCACCGCTTACTGGGTTGGTGAAAACACCACCATCACGGCAAGCGATCTGACCACCGGCAACTTGCTGCTCCGTGCCAAGAAGCTCGCCGCCCTGATGGCCATTCCCAACGAGCTCTTCCGCTACAGCAGCCCTGCTGCTGACGCGGTGTGCCGTGAAGATTTGGTCATGGTGCTGCAGCTTGCGATGGACTTGGCCGGCCTGACTGGTGCTGGCAGCGCGACCAGCCCGAAGGGCATCTTCAACTACAGCGTCAACAGCTACACCCCGAAGAAACAAGGAACGAACGGTGATGCGTTCGGTCCCGAAGACTTCTTCGGCATGGTTGGCAAGACGCATGCCGTGAACGGTATCGTGAATGAGGAAGCGTTTGCCTTCATCATCCGCCCTGAACTGTTCTACAACATCATGTCGAAGCGTGCTGATGCTGTCTCGGCTGGTGATGGCCAGGGATCTTTCATCCAGTGGAGCAACGATCAGTACGGCAACCTGCAATTCCGTGCTGCTGGCAAGAAGGTGATCGTCAGCAACCAAATTGCTGCTGATCGCACCAAGGCCAGCTCCGGGGCAACGCTGACCCGCGTGCTCGGTGGCGATATGAGCCAATGGATTATCGCAATGGCTGCTGCTCTCGAAATCGAGCAGAACCGATACAGCGATACCGCATTCACCAAGGATCAAACTCAGATTCGTGCGATCCTGCAAGTGGATATGGGACCACGCCACGAAGAGAGCTTCACGGTGGCTGATTACCTCCGTGTCGATGCCAAGTCTGCTTAATGATCATTTGACCCAGCCCTGTCTAGGGCTGGGTGTTTCCTTGCTGACCATCACAAATACACACGCGGAGATAACGAGCCATGACGTTTTTCGGTGACATCAAGAATCAAGCTTTGGCGTACACGCTGTTCACGCCGCAAGCCTTGACGCAGACAACGACGAGTTCGGTTGTCGATATGGGAACAGCCGCAGGTGTCGGCACAACTGGTCTGATGACCGTTGGTGCAGTCTCTGGCACAGGCGGTCCTGGGTTGACTGTCAAGTTTCAGGAATGTGATACCACGAACGGCACGTTCGCTGATATCACTGGTGCTGCCTTCACCCAAGTCACCACCAGCGGGGCGACCACTGGCGTTGCTCCTCAACTGTTCACGGTGTTCAATCGCACTAAGCGATACATCCAGGCAGTCGGTACTGTGGTTGGCACGACCAGCCCCAGCATCACGGCGAGCGTGGTGATTTTGGAACAGAAGAAGCAGCTGTAATAGCTGACGAGTAAACTCTAGCGAATGGCTGCACAGTGTGGCCGTTCGCTTTTTCGTTTGGAGTTTACATTGTCAAGCACAGCAACAGTCTCCCCCTTGAAGAAGTGGGAGCCATTGCCAGAGAAAATCCGAGTGGGCCTCTTTCGATTTCCTTTTGACATGAAGGAAGTCAGCACCACAGTTGACTGGCTGGTCCGATCCTGCCATTACCTGAACAATCACCCTCGCATCGAAACAGTGGCCACTGAGGCCATCGTAGACACGCCTGTAGATATGTCCCGCAACCGTGCGCTGAAGCGGGCTCAAGAACTGAACCTGCAGTTTGCCTTGTTCATCGATTCGGACATGTGGCCCGACTACGAATTCCTGCACAACAAGGGTGAGGAGTCGCCGGAGAAGGGCGTACAGCAATTCCTGCCAGCCGCTTTCGAGTTCGCCCTGGCTCATGATGGGCCGTGTGTGATTGGAGCACCGTACTGCACCGCCCCGCCAGAGGAGCGAGTGTTGGTCATGCGGTGGACAACGATGGAGACAGGAGCACCAGCTGGCAATGCTCAGATCAAGAGTGTGGATCGTGGCGAGGCTGTTCTGTTGCGCGGGTTCGAAGAAGTGGCCGCGCTCGGCACTGGCCTGCTGCTGATCGACATGCGGGCGATTGAGCTGCTGCCCAAGCCTTGGTTTTCTTACGAGTTCAAGGATGAAGAGAAGACCGAGAAGGCCAGCACCGAAGATATCGTCTTCACCCGCGATCTGCACCTGTTGGGTGTGCCTCAATACTGCTTCTGGAATGCCTGGGCGGGGCACTGGAAAAACAAGATGGTCACGAAGCCTGCTAACATTCCACTGGCCAATATCAGCACGGCAATGCGAAAGGTGCTGTACGATAAATTCAACCGCGATCTGAACGCACAGTTCGGTGACAAGATACGGCAGATTGAGGGGATGAAATAGCGGCAGCGGTAAACTCAAGCGTGGTTATTACACGCAGGAGTAACACGTGGCAACATTCAACAAGTTCAATCAGTTCGTCGAGGACGTGGGCAAGGGCGTTCACAACCTCGCAACTGGTACACTCAAGGTCGTGCTGACGAATACCGCACCGAACGCGACCGACGCGACGCTATCACAGATCACACAGATCAGTAACGGCAACGGCTACACGACTGGTGGATCGACCGCAGCGTCAAACGCTTACACACAGACATCCGGCACGGCGAAGCTGACGGCGACTGATGTCGTCTTCACAGCTTCCGGCGGTAGTGTCGGGCCGTTCCGTTATGCGGTTCTCTACAACGATACGCCGACTTCTCCCGCCGATCCGCTCATCGGGTACTGGGACTACGGTTCGTCCATTACTCTCGCGTCGGGTGAGACGTTTACTGTGGACTTTGACGGAACAACCGGAATACTCACAATCGCGTAATTAGGGGTGACACATGCCAGCAACAAACGCACAAATGCAAGCTTACGCTGACCAACGTGTCAGACCGATGGCAGAGAAAATCCGCAATGTCTTCGCTCTCGCTGCTGACCATCAGGCAGTGATTGACGACGTGTATGCAAGAGCAGTCAGCAACGACCGCTGGAACGATGCTCGGACGGATGGGCCACCTCATTTGCTCCAGTCTGGTAATAGTGCATCGCCGGACGACATGCTGAATTTCAACACGGTATTAGTGCGACTGCTGCAATTCAAAAACGGCACTTTCGCCAACGTGAGCGAGGCTAATGAGTTTGCAGCGTTGTGGGCTGTGCTTCAGGATTCTTGTGTTCGTCCTATAGGTGAGTAATGGCGACGTACTACGTTGATGGCACAAGGCCGGACGATTCCGGTGCCGGAACCAGCGAAGGAGCAGCGAAGAAAACGCTGTCTGCTGGTTTTGCGTTGCTATCTGCCGCCGGGGACATTCTCTATATCAAGTCGTCGACAACATACACGTTAACCAGCACCATTACGTTGAATCTAGTGTCTGCGGCTGCACCGTTTTACATTATCGGGTACGCAACTACACCTGGGGATGATGGCACGAAGCCGACGATTACCAGTGCAACGAACTCGGTGGCGTTGTTTACTTTCGGGGCAAGCAATCCTCGCGGGTATTACTTCCGCAACATTAGTTTTAGCCATACTGCCGGAACTCGCGGCGATTGTTTTATTGCGAACGCATCGAACGTTGATTTACTTCACGTGGATAAGTGCGTATTAGACGGATTCAGGTATGGGTTTTACGGTTCGTACAATGACATTTACTCGATTGCGTGTATTTGCGTTAGCAACACGGAAATTAAAAATTGCACCAGCCACGGTATCTATAACAACGGGTCGTTACTACTAGAAAGCTGTTGGATACACGACAACGCCGGTGATGGTATAAGAATACCTGACGGCGGATCTACTGGTATGCCTGTTGGATACGTGCAGGCATACAACTGCATCATAGAGGCTAATTCAATTGGAATAAACGACTTGGTTAATCAGAATGTCAACCCGGCGATGAGTCGAGTTACCAGATTGAATATACGCAACTGTGACGTTATCAGTAACACTAGTCATGGGATATCATCAAGCGGGGCGAGTTCACAAATCGCAGCTTCATTAGTGAATAATATCATCTATGGGAATGGTGGATATGGTGTTACATTCGACCATGCTCCGACATTGCTATTCGCTGCGAACAACGCTTACGGATCAAATACCAGCGGGAACCGTAATAACTATTCAGCGGAAGCTGGGGCTGTTACGCTTTCTGGCAATCCATTCACTAATTCAGGTAGCAATGATTTCACTCTGGATAACACATCTGGTGAAGGTGCGGCGTGTCGTGCTGCCGGATTCACTACGAGTGTGATTGGTACTGCTTACCAAGATATTGGTGCATTGCAGCATCAAGAATCAGCGTCATCTACTACCAACGTGTTCATCCGTCGCGGCTCTACCGTGATGAAACTTTAGGAGACCGCAATGGGCAGGATAGTAATAGCCGACACTGGATACCAAAGCGTTTCAGCAGTGCAAGACTTACTGGAACTGAAACTTGGCTCCGGTCAATTCGCAGTGGTACACAGCGTCCAGGTACACGTATCGTCTGATGAAGGTGATGCGGCAGAGAACTTGCAGATTAACGTGAAGCGGGCGACTGGATCGTTTACCAGCGGGTCTGGTGGCGGTTCGGCGACACTGGTCAAAGGCGTGACGAACGATGCGGCTCACGGCTTGGCGACGACCGAACGAAACAACACAACGCAAGCAGTGATTGGCACAGGAACACTTGATACCGTCACCCATCTAAGCGGCGTGGTGCAAGTCCTTGCTGGCGAGTGGGAGAGGACACCAACGCCTGAGCTAAGATTGCAACTACTAGCCAGCGAAGCTATCATCCTGTCACTTGATGAAGCTCCCGCCGATGCTATCACGATGCGTGGCGTGGTAGTCCTTGAGGTCTTCGGCTAATGCATCTATGGGTGTTCCGTCGTCCTTGGGTCTATGACAGGCGGCGGCGGGTAAATACCCCCCGCCGTGCGACGCTCACATACTACACGCTAGCCTGCGGCATCGGTACGTTCTCACTCAGCGGGCAAGCAGCGACGCTACGTAACGCTCGTCGCATCGCCGCCGATAACGCGACGTACACACTCAGCGGCCAAGCCGCGACGACGCGAGTCGCCCGGCTTCTGACATCCGCTCTCGGCACGTTCACCGAGTCGGGACAGGCAGCGAACCTACTCGCCGCTCGACGCCTGACATCATCCGCCGCGACTTACACACTAACCGGGCAGACCGCGAACCTTCTCCGTGCTCTTAAGGTCGCGGGCGGTCTCGGTTCGTTCACGCTTAACGGGCAAGATGCGACGCTCGCTTATAGCGGGTCGAATCCACTACTCGACGCGGACCTCGGTAGCTTCACTCTCAGCGGTCAGACTGCGAACCTACTTCGCGGATTGAAACTCGCGGCGAGTGTCGGAACGCTAACCGAAAGCGGACAGGACGCAGGACTCCGCCGCGGCTTGCGTCTCGTCATCGGTAACGGGACCTACACGCTCAGCGGCATCGACGCGACTCTCGCGTATGGTCTCGGACTAGTCGCGGGTGTCGGGGCGTTCACGGTATCGGGTCAAGACGCCGCACTCAGATACAATCGACAGCTTGCAGCGGCACTTGGCACGTTCACGGTAACTGGCAAGACTGCGAATCTGGATTACAGCGGAGCCATTTCATCGCAACCGGTAACATATATCATCGGGCTTTCGATTGATAATAGCACCACCATCAGTGGAATGTCTATTGAGACAACTACCATAAGCGGGCTGACTGTAGGAGCAGGTTAGATGACCATAACAGGGAAACCACTGGTGCAAGGGGACGGTGCCATACCGTTGCGTTTCTCTGGTTTAGGATTGGATTGGCAGGGAGAAGGTTACACGCTAAAGCTCAGAACAGTGAACCCCAACGGAACGGCCACCACAGATAACCTCATTGCTGTTGCTGGGGATACAGAGGCAGCAGATTTGCAAGATCGAACAAACCTGTGTGCAGTAGCAGGGTATGCCAGAATCAAAATTCTCGTTTATGAAAATGGATCATATTTGTATTCATCTGGGTATTCATCTGTAAACATTCAGGAGCAGTAATATATGGCAATCGCTCAATTAACTGACGTTAAAACGCATCTCGGAATAACGGTTTCCACTTACGATACGCAAATCCAGATGTGGCTTGATGCCGCCATTTCTGCTGTAACAAACTACTGCGGCACATCGTTTGAGCAGACCACCCGCACCGAATACTACCAGCCGGATGGGTACAAGCTGGTGCTGAAGAATCGCCCGGTCATCTCAGTGACATCAGTGTACGAGAACGCAGCAGCGTATTGGGGATCGGCTTCTAACCCTTGGGCATCGGACTACCTGCTCACGGCTGGCACTGATTACGCATTACAGACGGATGCTGGTGAGTTGTCGGCAACCTACGGGTACACCAGCCGCTCCGGCATCATCATCCGCATCGGCAGGCGGTGGGCTCGACGCTACGCCAACAACACCACACCTGGGATGTCTGGGTACAACCTGAGCGTGCCCGACCTGCCTGCGCAGGGATCCGTCAAGGTTGTCTACGTCAGCGGCTATACCAACGTGCCAGATGCGGTTATGCAGGCGGTGCTGTGGGAAGTGGATGCATATCGCAGCCGAGCCGGCAAGGGTGGCCAGCAGATGACCGCCGAATCGCTGGGCGAGTACAGCTACAGCATGGCACAACAGGATGCAGCGTTTGCCAAGGGTGGATTGTTATCATCAGCAGCAGTGCAACTTTTGGCCCCGTTCAAGACGCTGGGGAAGGGGTTGGCGATATGAGCTTGGCCAACATGCTGAACCAGACTGGTACGTTGCAGTCGGTCGCTAACGAGAGCGACTTGAGTGCAGGCATGGGGCGGTCATGGACGACCGTTCTTACTGACCAGCCGATTCGGGTAGAGGATGCATCGGCCAAGGAGATCGAAGCCTACGCCGCCAACGGCGTGGATATCACGCACAAGGTTTTCTGCCTGACTAATACGCCAGAGTCATCCTGGCGGTGGGTATACGACGGGCGAAACTTCATCATCAAATCTATACTTCGACGACGAACTATAGGAAATATCGAATCGTTCTATGTGAACATGTGCTCGGAGGCGGCTCCAAGTGGCTGATCCTGCTGACAACTCTGCCAAGATTGCTGCGGAAGTCAAACGCAAGGCCAGCTTAGGGCTAAAGGCAGCGACGATATTCTTGTCCTCTCGCGTGAAGGAAATCCTGAGTGTTCCTGCCCCGCGCAAGCTGGTGAAGCCGAAGTATGGAGCACCATACTACCGAGCCACTACCCCTGCTACGCCAGGAGCACCGCCCCGCAAGCTATCTGGCCAGCTTCGCCGGTCGATAGCCTGGGAGATGAGGCAGGCCGAGACAGTAGGGCGGGTTGGCACAAATATGGTGTACGCTCGCAGGCTGGAAGCTCAGGGGCATCGATTTCTTACGTTGGCTGTCGAGATGTACCAGAACGAAATCAAGACAATCATGGGCAGGGCATTCCAGGTGGGAGGTAACATCTGATGGCTAACACGCCGCTTTCCGCCGTGAAGGAAATCCACCAGAATGATGAGACGATCAGCCAGTACATCTCGCAGGGAGTCTGGTACGCAGTAGCACCTGACCAGATTGACATTACTGCAGGCGGGCTCCTGGTGCTGGAGCACCGAGGAACGGTACGAGAGAAGACAACCGAGTCGGTGATGGAGCGGACGAAGATCAACCTGCTGTATTTCTACAGCGACTTGAATCTGCTGGATGAGATCATCGTCCCCTGGGCTGTGGCTGCGTTCGATGATGCAGAAGACCAGACCAAAGGGCCGGTATTATCTATCAACGGGTGTAATATTGTCTCAGTGGACATCGCTGAAGACGATCCGATTATCATGGGGTTGGAAGCCTATCGGGACAAGAACGGGAACAACGTGTATTCCGCCACTGTGCCGCTAGCCATCTTGACCGAGAAACCACGACAGGAAGCATATGCCGACGCTTAAATCAGTCGTGAGCTGTGACAGGATTGCTGCAGTCTATCAGCAAGCCAACGCCACTGGGCAGCTTCCAGAGTGGTCGCCGGTGTTCGCACTGACGCACCGCATCTCTGACGGCACTGGGCTGAACCAAGCCAACCGCTTCTACGTCCTGGAATCGACGATTGTGGCCAGCGGCACAGCCACGTTCAACCTCACCAGCGGCCTGACCGATGTGTTCGGTAACTCGCTGGCACTGACTCGAGTGTGCGAGGTGTGGGTAGAGCACCTGAACGAATCGGCTAATACCTCAACGATCACGATTGGCGGCGGAAGCAATCCACTGTGGGCAACGCTATCTGTCCCACTTCGCAAGAACGGCAGCTTCCACGTAAAGGATTATTCCACCACCGGACTGATCGCCATCACGACGAATACAACCATCACCCTGACGAATAATAGCGGCAGCTTGGCATCAAGTTACCGCATTATCATCGTGGGCTCGCAGTAACAGGAACCAAACAGGCGGCAGGCGTGGGCACTGAAAAGCTGCACATGTCACCCTCATGCAGACATGGGAGTGATATGCTATGCCAGGAGTCTCAGGAACCGTCGCCAAGGCTGGTAAGAACGCACGCACGCTGATCAACGGCACCACTCTGCTCAGCAACGTCTCATGGGAAGTTGCTGAGGAAGGTGATGTCATCGATGATACCGGAACTGAGGATGCAGGCTATCAACACGCCATAACTGGCACGAAAAAGCTAACGTGGCGTGTTGATGCGTTTTGGGACAGTGCTGCCAATGCATTTGCCAGTCCACCGAATATCGCCTTCGGTGCTGAGTTGACATCGTGCAAGCAGTACCTGTTTGCCAACGCCACCGGCCCGATCACCACTGGCAAGTATTGGGACTTGGGCACGGTGCTGATCACGGGAGTACGGAACACGTCAGAGGTCAAAGGTGGAGTGAAGTACAGCTTCAATGCACAAACGCAGAGCGCGTACTCGCCGCCGAGCTAATGGGGAGACGTATGGCAGACATGAACCACATCCTGGGACTAGGCCAGGATGTTTTTTTTGAGGGCAAGCTGTACCGCATTGCCGATGACTTGGAGTTCGGTGTACAAGCCGACTTCGAACGCTGGCTGAAGTCGCAGTCCATGCGGGAAGCTCAAGCAGTGTCGCTGGGCGACTCCGAGATGCAAGAGCGATTCTGCAGGCTGTTCGTGGCAGATTCGCTCGCCGGGGCATATCGGCTCGATGGGCAGATTGCCAAGCAAGCTCTCATCAACAACCCAGCTGCTTCGGTGAAGCTGCTCTACCTGCTGCTGGAAGATGGCAAGCGGAAGGCACCTCAGGACCAGCAACACGACATCAGCGAGCAGTTGGCAAAAAAGATGCTCAGGGACGAAAAGGTCGGCCCCTGGGTGCAGGCAATCTGTCTGGTGGCTCTGGGGCTGGACCCTACCAACGCTCTAGTTCTGGCAATGGGGCTGGTGCGAACGAGAGCGGAAACGAAAACCAACCAGCAGATGCAGGCTACAACGACGAGCATGAAAGACGAACTCAAAGTGAGGCTATCCGAAAGCTCGTCCGAGAATGTCCTGACCTCGTTGGTTACTTACCTCGACTCAGTTGGCGGCGAATAGGCTATCTGTTCTGTCAGCCAGCCGAGAGTCAGGAAGCTGGCATTGTGCAGAGCTATGATTCGCTTTTTGCCAGCGTGTGGCGCGGGCGAGGGTACTCAGAGGCATGCGTGGCAAGGATGTGGGAGCTGAAGCAGGATGGGGTAGACGACAGAGAGATGCTGGAAACCGTCAAACAGGAAGGGCTGGTGTGATATGGCTGGAAGTGCAACGTTATATACAGCATTTATCGAACTTGGGTATAAAGGGTTCGATAAAGTCAACCAGCATATGCAAAATGCCGCCCGCGCAGTTCAGGCTGGCATGAACTCCATTAGTTCTGAAATGCGAGTAGGCCAGCAATACATTCTGGACTTTACGAAGTCTGGATCACCAATGGCATTCAACACGTTGGCAGGATCGATTGAATTATTGAAGGCACGAATTGGTTCATCGTTCGGGCCAGTCATTTTGTCTGTTTCCAAGTCTGTTCAAGATTTGTCAAAATGGATACGTGATCTTGATCCAGAAACAAAAAAGCAAATTGCCACATGGACAACGCTTGGAGTTGTGGGGACAGGATTAGCGTTGACACTCGGCAATCTTACATTCAGGGTAGTTGGTCTTGGTGCATCGATGACATCATTTGCCATCAACAACCCAATGGTAACAGCACTGGGGGCAATGGCTGCGGCGGCTGGGTATGCATGGCTCAAGTTGGATCAGTTTGAAAAGAAACTGGCTGACATTTCCGACACTGCCAACCGAATTAAGTCAGGCAATATCAACGAAGACGACATGCAAAAAAGCTATGTTGGTCGATCACTAATGAAAGAAAACGATACAGAGAAACGGCTGGCGATGGCTCAGCGAATGTTGAAGATTGCTGAGGACAGACGCAAGGAACTTGCTGCTAGTGTGGGCGATTATGGAGCAGGAAAAGACGACAATCTAGCGATGGGGCTAGATACTATGGGACTTCTCGGTACTGGCAAAGATAAGTCATTGTTGAAAATCCAGACCGAAGAATACGCACAACTGACCAGAGATATTGAGATTGCCAAGCAAGTTATCTCAAGTGGTAAATCTAAGCCAAAGATAACAGAATCACCCAAGGAAAAGTCAGACCTGTTACTTGCGGGGATGGGTGGGATGCTTGGTGGCAGAAGCGGTGCAACATCACTTGGATCAGCTTATGGCAACATCAACAACATGGCTTTAGGGATGGACCCGATACAGAGGCAGATGCTGCTTGAACAGCAAAAGAGCAACAACAACACCATGAAAACAGCATCCAATACGCAAGGCATTTTTGAAATGCTGTTTGGAATGATCAAGAACTAGAACGCTTGTTGAACATCATCAAGGCTACACCTAGGCCAGCACAAGCAATTCCTGAAATGAGCCAGATCAGCCATTGTGCTGATTTATCGTCTGTACGAACCATAGCAGGAGCATTCGCATTAGCAGTGGTCATGGCGAATGCAGAAAAGCCTAAGTAAAAGCCCAATAGCAACAAGCCAATCCCTACAAATCTTCCAATAGTTTTATTCGTGTCCATCTCATCTCCTATGTCTAAAAACTTGAACCGGTAAACTCCATCATGCCAGTTTCATTACCAACATTCAACGGGATTGAGTACCGCAACCTTATTAAAGAGTTTGCGTCTCCCATCATTTCCTCCCGCCCGGATGGTGTGAGTTGTACTAGGCTTTATTCGGTCAACTGGCTAGATGCTTACGACTTTGTCCTGGCATTGCGAGGAATATGCAAGGTAGAAGGGACAGGGGCAGCAGCCTACTTCAGTCGAACCCCTCCTGACAACTTCCTGTGGGGCGGTTCGTTATATCCGTTTGTCTGCACTTCAGTCACACAAATCAAGCCAGAGGGCTTACGGAAAGATGCCTATGGCGACTTAGACACCAGCGAGCTCGATGCGGACCCAGGGTTGATCGTGCCATGCGACAAGGCACATCTCACGGTAGAGTACGAAGCCAAACGATACCCGCTGGCGGAAGACGACGAGACGAACGAGCCTGTGTTGGCAGCTGACGAAACGGAAACATCTCTGCCCTACAACGAATGGGACAGGTACTGCGAGTGGACGATGGAGTGGGGTGTGGAAACACTCACCGCTCCTATCGGGGCGTACAAGTATGTCAGCTATGATCTGCCAATCAATAATTACGTTCAATTCCAAAGCCAGATCGCCACGATCACCTGCCGAGTCTACGGGCTCCCGATCATGCCACCTGGGGCATTCGCCTACCCTGGCACGGTGAATCACAAGGCGTTTACATTCTTCCTTGACCAAGAACAAACCTTCTTCACCTGCGAGGCAGAGACTCTGCTCATGCAACCGGCTGGTGTAGAGTTCGGCGTGAATGCTGACATGTCGATCAGCTACAACATGATCTATCGATTCATCTACAGGCCGCAGAAGCACAACTTCTTTTTCTACTACCCAGGCTCTGGTAGCACTGGATCAGGCAGCGGCAGCGGAAATCGCTGGAGCTGGCAGCGGATTGCATTGGACATCACCAACCCTACGGCAGACGGATCAGCACCATTCAGCCTGCGGAATTTCGGCTACCTCTGGTCGCCGCAAGAAACGCCATCATAACGGAGGGCTGATGTCATGCGTACCAGCCCGAATGATCCTATCAGGCCGGGGCAATTATTCCCATCACGACGCGACCTGAACGACCTGCTGCGACAGATGGCCAGTTTAGGTGCGGCAGGTGGCAGCAGCATTCGCAACAGCCCAATGGGGCTGTCTGCTCCTCCTGAGAACCCTGACTACAAGTTTTTGGAAGTCACCGACTCAGACGGAGCGGGGTGGCATGCTTTTCAGGAAATCCAATTCGAACAACTGGCCGATGGAACATGGGTGAGCGGTACGCAGGGCATCACTGGTACGCTGACGTTGAATCCGCTCTATCAGCTCAATGGGCTGGAGTTAACTATCGGGCAGGTGGTCAAGGCGGTTATCGGCCCTGGTGGGCGGTGCTGGGTGACGAGCGATCCACCGAGTGATACGACTGGCAGCGGAAGCGGGCGGGGTAACAACTACAAAATCACCTGCAACGCCGATGGCAGTGTGTCGGTAACGAGGGCGTAGCATGCCACTGGTGACACTCCCTGCTGGCGTGCGGATGACACCGGCACTGCTTAAGCAGATCATGGACCAGTGCGGGACGTGCAACCCTTGCGGGAGTGGCAGCGGCGGTTCAGGAAGCGGATCAGGCAGTGGAAGCGGTAGCGGATCAGGAAGCGGTGGCGGGGGTGGCTTAAATAGTTGTTGCGGCTGTGATGTCTTTCCAAACACGCTAACAATATCAATCACAATAGGGTGTATACCAAAGACACGGACGCTGACACTATCCAAGAGTCTGGCACAAAGTGAATGTACAACTCCTCCAAGTAGTGCTATCAATGTTGAGTATCTTGGCTCGACTGCTCCAATTGTCACCGAAGGTAGCTTTAGCGATACTAATTGCGTCAGCGGAGCTGGAGTTATCTCTGGCAGTGCCGTTGATGACCAGTATGTTGTTGGTCTGTATTGTGTAAGATGCAACGACACGCCGCCGTATGTGTACAAATGGTTTATCACTATTACTGCAAGCAACATCGCTGCCACTACTCACCAGTCTTTAGTAGAGTATTACAACGAAATTAGTGCCCCTGCTACATGCAGCCCATTGACATTTGCCACTGTAAGTAAAACGATTGTGTGCGAAAATAATAAGACATCCAACGGCGTTTGCAATTCTCAGAACCTTTATAACGAACCATACGTTGGGTACAGCTACTGCGTTGGCTCATCGTTTTCATTTGATATTTCGGAGTGATGATGATTTGTACTCTCATCAACAAAGATGGCCTAGAGAACTATTGCGAACGTCATAAGAGACAGCACAATGGCCACTATGCTTCCTACGCTATCGATCCTGGTGAGAAGGGCGAACGGTTTCGCAAGCTATGGGATCAGCAGACAGACGGTACGCTTCCCATGCCATCAACTGTGGTACGCATCAAAAATTATATCGCATCGCTTGCTGAGCACGTTGCCAACGGGGGCAAGCTAGTACCGCTTGATGTCCGCCAGGATCGCGCTGCCATTTGCGAACAGTGCGAATACCGAAATATCAAATCCAATTCCTGTTCGCTTTGCGGGTGTCAGCTCAACGAAGAAAACGTGCTAGGCGGCAAGCTGGCGTGGGCGGTAAGTGAGTGCCCTGCGGGTAAGTGGAGCAAGCATGACGATACAGCACCGAAGCAGTACAGCGACAGCAGCCGCCACCTGCTGTTTCACATCTGGCCACGCAAGACGCACGCAGGCACATGGCAACGCAATCTCGATCAACTCAAAATCCGCTGGCCGCTGTTCACTGGCAAGCGGGTGATCGCTGTGGCTACCAGTGGCGACTCTCATCCGTTCGAAGCAGTTCAGGAATACATGCACGGCTATGAATGCGAGTGGATACAGGTGGACAACAAGCCAGAGCTGCGGGAGGTGGCGACGTTTGCCCAACTATTTGGTAGCGTCGAGAACCTTCCAGGCTACACATTTTACGGGCAGGCGAAGGGTGTCACGAAGCCGGTCAACCCAGGCGTGTCGATCCATGCGTGGACGACCACGATGTACGAGATTCTGCTGGACTACTGGCCGTTGGTAGAAGAGGCACTCAAGACGCATTGCACGGCGGGCATCTTCAAAAAGGCGGTAGACGGGGCGTTTAGTGGGAGCCGGTCAACGTGGCACTACAGTGGCTCGTTCTGCTGGTTCAAGAACGCTGAACTTTGGCGGCGAGACTGGCGAGCCATCGAGCAGGTATGGTTCGGCATCGAGAGCTACCCGTCAATGATCTTCAGCCGAGAGGAAGCAGCCTGCCTGTTCTACGAGAGCACGAAGCAGTTTGACTTGTACCGCTTGCACAACTGGCAGCGGGTGGAAGCGGAGCTTAAGCAGTGGCGGAAAGATCACCAGCAATATCGCACGGGCATAATCAAGTAGAGGATAACAATTATGCAATGCGGCAATGATCCGTTTCGCTGGTGGGTGTTCGATGATTTTTGCAAGCCACTGACACCAGAACGCATGGCCGATGCCATGATGCACCGCTGGCAGGTCAGCTATGACAACGACGTAGAACGTGGCAAGAAAACGTCGTGCGACTTCATTACGATGCTGCCTGAGCTTCAGATGGCGTTCAGAAACCTACAACGGCATGCAGAAGTGTTTTCCCGCCTCGCTGAGATTCCGTCGCTCATAAACGATCCGATCAATCACGGAGCTGGCTTGCATCTTTCCGTCGAAGGATCGTTCCTGCAAACTCACGTTGACTACGAAATCCATCCGACGATGATCGGATATGAACGCCGGATGAATGCGATCCTGTTCATGCATCATCACTGGGAGCCAGAATGGGGCGGCCAGCTTCTGCTCTGCGACATGTCAGGCAAGGTTGTCAAGGCCATCGATCCAATGCCTGGGCGGCTGGCATTATTTGAATGCGGGCCCAGCTCGATGCACGGCGTGCGGGTGATCACTCACAAGCAGGCAGTTCGACTATCGTGTGCTGTCTACTATCTTGCCGAACGTCGTCCTACTGCAAGCAGGACGCGGGCGTTGTTCGTCCCGAACCGTTCCAGCGGCGGCGTACCACCGGAGGTGGCATGATTTGCAGAGTTTGTCAAAGCGACAGAACTGCCCCGTTATGGAACGACAAGCATGGGTGTCAATGGCATCATTGCATGGATTGCGGCGGTGATAGCAACGAAGTTGCTTACCAATCTGTCGTCAATGACTATGGAACCGATTACAACCTCATTGCCGAAACGGAAGCAGGAGGGTACGAAGGGTACATCAAGACAATCCAATCAAATCTTAGTTGGTTTGAATCGTATAAGATGAAAGTGCGAAAATACGATTTCTTGGATGTCGGTTGCGGCAATGGTGGAATGCTCAGAGAGATGCAAGCCAGAGGCTGGAGTGTTCATGGCTTTGAGATTTTCAAGCCGAGCTACTTTGGACCACATGTGACAGTTGCACCAGTCTTCACTGCAGCCCTTTTCCCTCAGCAGTACGATGCAGTATTGTGCCGAGAAACACTTGAGCACGTAGACGATTGGGTAGGACTGCTCACAGAGATCAGCAAGGTTACAGCACCAGGAGGTTTGTTTCAATTACAATGCCCACGCCCTTGGCATACGAACCATCACATCACCTATCAGAAAACACATTTGCAAGCCATCCCGCCGCACATCCTGGAACAAAAGATCACAGAAAAAAAGTTTGCCATACTAGATAAATGGCTGTGGGAAGCTGGACAGGCATACATGCTACAGAGGCAATCATGACTCACTGCCGCGCATGCTCAGAAGCCTGCCTGCACTACTTGTGGCAGGACAATCAAGGTGGCCACTGGTTTCGTTGCCTCGCCTGCGGCTGCGACTCCTCCAGCAACAGCTACGCCGAGACGAAGAATCTCTACACTGCCGATTATCTCCAGCAGCATCATGGCGGGCTAACCATCGACGAAGAGATGCTGAGCCTGCGGAGCAACCTGGACTGGTTCGAAGATTATAAGACGGACATCGAAGGGCGGGATTTTCTCGATGTGGGATGCTGCCGAGGCGTGGCGATGATGGGCATGCAGCAGCGGGGGTGGTCAGTGCATGGCTTCGATGTCATCCCTGAATCCGCCCAGCCAGGATGCAGCACGATTGCCCCTCAGTTTCAGGCCAGCTTGTTCCCGCAGAAATACCACGCCGTCATGTGCCGCGAGGTCATTGAGCATGTTGACCACCCAATGCAGATGCTCACCGAGCTGGCCAACGTCACAAACAAGAAGGGATACTTGCAACTACAGACACCCCGACCGACTGATCCGACAGCGAAGGATGAAAAAGGAATCGCCACGAACGGCATCGGCTATCAGGCCGCGCACATCTGTATTCTGTCGCCGCAGTGGGTAAAATACTGGCTGGAGCGGTTGGGGTTTGAAATCAAAGACTACCGACTTTGGGATTTAGGCCAGTGCTGGATGGCCAAGAGGTTATGATATCATAGATTACAAACAACTAGAAGAGCTTAATCAATGGTGTCATGCCGTTATCAAAAAGATCATGGCAGGTGACAGGTTTAAGTAACTCTTCATTTGAAACAACCGATGGTTGACGGTTAATTCAACTTAACAACCCCGAGAGGGGCGTCGTAATGGCGACGAAATGCTTAGGAGGCACACCATGAAAATGACAATCCCAGTACGTCTGCACGAGGCCTTGTGTTCAGTCAATTGGGTGCTCGCTGAATTAGCTAGCGCCGGGACATCGAGTTGGACATGTAATCTTCGAAAAAGTTTCATTCCTCGCCAAATGAAGTGGCGGGAAGAAAAAGACGAAGGAAAGCTCCAAGCCTGGGCAGACGGGGTGTATGTAAAAGGATTGATTAAAATTTATGGCTCAAATTACGGAGAACACGGACAGCTGGAGAAGCTGAGCATCAAGGCGAAGCAATACTACACCCCAAATGGAAGGGAACGGTTTACCTTCTTTGAGGTAGACATTCCTGCCCTGGTCAACGGGGGCGACAATCAAAAAAAGGAATTACAAAGAATACGAGATATTCTTTGCAAAAATCCCGGTGTGGAATATGTGTAGGTGGTAAACTCTCGTTGACTATCGAGAGACCAAGCACATGGCCAATCCGCTCACTAAACGCATCGCCCGCGATACTACCGCCACTGCACTCTATGGCACTGCACAGAACATCAACTATGGTGTTCAGATAAGGCTGGGCACAGAAGCAACGGCACGAATGGCTGTAGGCTTTTCATCGTCCATGACCGCCGAAGCCACCGCCGCAACAGACGGGTATCAGCTGGCTGCAGGCGAATCACTGTGGCTCCCGAAGGAAGTCGCTGGCGATCTTACTGGTGTGTATCTTAAATCAGTCAGCGGCACGCAGAATGTCTACATCCTTGCGTTTTAGGTATCACCATGAACTGGTTGTCGTACTTCAAACCAACAGGGCTGGTGCATAGCTCTGCTGCCGTTGTCCCAGGGTTTGCAGGTGGTGGTGACATTTTACTACCACCGCCAAATTCCTCCACCTACCTTGCCTACTACGAAGCCAGTAAAGGTAATGGCAACCCGTCCAATTACGGTACAATCGTTACCTGGGAAGACCAGAGCGGGAACGGTCATACATTAGAACAAGCAACATCCAGTAAGCGGTTGTCGTATCGGTCATTTTACCCCGCCGCTATCTACGGTGCAGTTGACGACTACATCTATCATTCGACTGCGGTCATTGACAAGCAGGCTTTTTCGTTCTTCGCCCTAGCCGACCTAGAACGTTTCATGACGCGGGTTACAGAGACTCACGTTCTATTCCACTGCTCGGCGGGGACGCTTCAGGTCGTCGTAACTGGCGACTATGGGACGTCCGCTCGGTTGGTGTGGGTAGATGCTGGCGGTACTCATACGTCATCTATTCCTGTTCCATCGTCTCTCAATCTCATCGGTGTGGTGTGTTCAGCATCAGCGGTTACTGTCTGGGTGAACGATGTCAGCGAATCGTTTTCTGCATTGACAGCGGGGACGATCAACGACGGTTTCTCTTTGATGGGACGTTCTACTGGCAACGGATGGGCGTCCGGTGTTGTCGCGGCGGTGCTTTACAATGCTGCATTGTCAGCAGGTCAGAAGACGAGTCTTGATACGTGGGCAATGGCACGCGGGGCGAGGTTCCCTAGTCAGTTAAGTAAGGTATTCGTAGCTAATGGCGATTCGCTCAGCGACAACGACAACAGCGAAGACATCCTAGGATACGCTGCTCAAGCAGATTACGCCGAGGCGGCGTTCTATAGCTGCGGATATCCGGCAAACACTTGGGCCACTGTCGGGGATGCAGTGGTAACTGTCTCCGATCTCTATGATCCTGCTAAGCGTTGTGTGATGTGGCTCAACGCTGGCATAAATGATATCAACGGTCTCGGCAATACTGACTCCCAGGCTATTGCGAAAGCTCAAACATGGTTAGCGTACTTCCGCGAAAAAGGGTTCCTTGTTATATGTAACCAGCTTGCGGATGCGGGCGTACTCGACCCGACAGAGCAAGGCTACCGGGCAGCGTACAACGTGTCGCTTGCGGCGTTGTCTACACGGCAATACGCGAATAACGTTATAGCGGTTCCGACGGAGTTACAGGACTATACGAACCTTTCCTACTTCGACGCGGATACAATCCATTGGACTCACGCCGGGCATGCAGCAATGACAGCGGCAGGGCAATCAGCGTTGACTTCACTGCTGTCTCAGCCAGTGTCATCACTCAAGGTCAACGTTGACTTCAACGGGAACACGCTCGACAGTACCGTGTACACCAGGGACTTTGTAGAGGTCAACAACCCGACGTATGCCAGCGGATTGAACGGCAAACAGTGCCTAGTTACAGCGGTGACCGGGACGAAATACGCCCGATACCGTGCGACCGGAACGCAGTGCCTGGGTTTCTATCCGCTGACGGTGTTACTGTGGATAAAAACAACTTCAACTGACTATAACGTTAGTCTACTCCGGCACAATAGCGGCGGCATATTCTTCGTGCTTGACGCTTTCACAGGTAAACCGCGTGTGTTCTTTACGTCGATAAACGGTGGCTCGTTTGACGCGACCTCATCGGTCAACGTCAAAGATGGCAACTGGCATGCGGTAGCGTTCTCGATAGATGCTAGCGGCGTGAAAATTTACACCTCGCCGGATAGTGACGCGGCGAACCTATCATTGACAGGTTCGGCATCGTGGACGGGGACGCCGGGGCCGCACAACAACACGGGCAATTACCTAAACGTCGGTTGTGAGGGCGTCAACGCATCGGATGTAAGTTTCCAAGGTCTTCGTATGTGGTCGGAAGCGAGGACGCTGGTGCAGTTGCAAGCCGAGATACCATAGGGGCAGCAATGAAGTTCATCGCATCTATCGTTACCATGCTCTTGGCAACGATATCATCCTATTCGCAGGTTAATACCAGCGCCTTCGCCCCACGCTGGCAGACAGTCGCTAAGCCAGCACGCCCCCCTGTCAAGGGCGATTGGCCAAGCAGCTACGGTCAGCCGAGTGCAGGGCGATGGATATATCCGAACAACCCTAACCCTCGCGGGACGTTCGAAATCCGCAACGCCATCGTCAACCAGCACAAGGTTGGTGCATGGAGCGAGCCGTTTCGGTTTACTTCCAAGAGTGGATGGCGATTGAAGGCATCAGGCCACAACCAGAAGCCGCAGTACGAGGAAGATGGGATTGTCTGGAAGATCAAAATCATTGACAGCGATCCTGCCGAGACAAACTACAAATGGAAACCTGGGTATGAGCAACTTCTGACGAAATGGGATCAGCGAGCAGCGACAGCTGCGTGGCAGTGGGGGCCAAATATTCCACCATACCAGCATGCTGCCGTTGTGCCTTACGATGCAGTCAACCCTAGACTCGATGAGCTTTCGCCATTTACTTACGACGATGGCTGTCTGTCACTCGCCAAGCTGACCTTTGGTGGTCAGTATCAGGATGTGGCTCCTCCTCCAGTGGTCGTCGTGAGTAACATTCCAACGAATATTGTCGAAGTGGCCTACTGCTACGTTACAGAGAAGGGGCTGACGCAGATGTCAGACCCGCTTGATGTAACTGTTCCAGCGTGGCCCGGCGGGCCGCTTCCTGCTGACACGTTTGTCCTGTCATGCTTCACCCAGGACGAGCCACCGATGGGGGCGATGGGCATCCGCTGGTACGTTCGATCTGCGGGTGGCAGTCGCAACGCATGGCAGGCTGTCGTCTCACCAGATTGCCACAAGCCAGTGCCTGACCATGCTAATCACAACGATTGGATATTTCCTATCAGCGAGAACAAGCACGAGCTGTGGCGTGTGATCGAGAATGCATGGACGACATTTACTCCCGCCATCGAACCGAAGTCATGGCTATCATCTCTACAGGTGGCGATGTTGGATCAGGCAGGCAATATCGAAGTCGATGAAGATTACGAGATCAGTTGCCCGATTATCCATAACTTCTGGACGATGGGGCAGCAAACTACTTTTCGTGGGATAGCTGCGAAGGTTGGTACGTTCAAGGTCACAGTAAGGCATTCGCCCGACACGCCAACCTACTGGCCAGTGTGGGTGAATGTCTCTGCGTACACCACTCTGAAAGGGTTGCAGCTTGAGGCTAGCAACAGCTATTGCTCGGTTGGCTTGGCATTCAATGGCTGGGGCAGTGGCAGCTTTGGCAACGAATTTGAGAACTGTCGATTCAACCTTCGCAACGCAGAAGGAGATGGTCAGCCATTAGAACGGTTACGGTTCAGCATGAAGATCACATGGAATTGTGTCGGCACAGGCGGTCATACTGCCAGCGAACTGAAGTTCAGACAATGTTCTTTCACCGGATCGAATCCGATCTTTATCGAGAACCCGCAGTCGGCGAACATCGTCTTCAGCAGCACTCATGCCATCAGCAGTTACAGCGTCGTTGACCGTCGCTACTGCGTCGTGTTCGCAGACACCGCATCGACACAGATCGAGATGAAGGATGACCTGTATGCTGACTGCCCACACGGTGGGGCGATCTTCATTACAAGTGGCAGCAACCTGCTACTTACTGGCAAAATCTGGATCGATGCAGGATTCCGGTGCCTGTGGTCTGTCACGCAAGGCAATGATGCAGTGCTGACCATCAACGGTGGCAAGTTCAACATTCGCCCACCAACGCCGCAGAGAGCTTGCCTTGTCAGGTCGGTGACGTTCAACGATACACGGCTGTATCTGTCGAATATCGTCACGCAGTTCGATCCTGGCAGCAACAACGACGTGTACTGCAGATCGCATCGGCACAACTCCATGCTGATCGACTTCACGAAGTCGCCGCTGGTACAGAACACGGTGCTGTACGAGCCAACCTATGAACAGCATGAACAAGAGCTGAACCGCATCTACGGCAGGCCGATTGATGGGCTGTTTCCACGCAGGCCGAAGATGGAAAACGGATTGGATTTCGAATACACGACGCTGGCACAAACCTCTGAAGGTTTGCAGGAAGTGAAGAAGACTGCCAAAGTGCATTTCAACTCGCTGCAATACCAGCAGTTCATCCGCAGACCGAACTGGAAATGATACAAACCACTCACGAGAAGCTAGACAGGTAAAGTCTAGTATGAGGCTTGCACTATGAAAATCAAACTGATGCATCTGGTAAGGCTGTCTGCGGTGGTCTTACTGGTAGCAGCGATACTCTTTCTGGCGGGGCTGGCGATGGAGCAAACCTACAGGCAGCAAGTGTTCAACGCCGTGATAAGCGGCAAGCACGTCGAAGCAGCCAAGTTGCTTTATGATCGACAGCAAAAAGGAGAGAAGCCTGACACTCTCTTTTATGACACCAAGGCCATCATTCACTTGAACAATGGCAACATTGATGCGGCCATTTATAACCTTGAAAAGTCACTTGAACTACAAGGGAAGTAATCATGGGATGCTACTACGACTGCATCAACGGCCAGCTTGTGTTGCTCACTGGTGATTGCCCATTGGTGCCATGTGCTCAGGATGGTGGACCATGCGACACCCCTGGGCAGATCGTGTTCAAGAAGTGCCCTCGCCCATTTGTTGTTGATGATACCACAGAGGCTGGAGAGTAGTTCATGCCGGTTTGTATCAACAGAAACGGGAAAGGATGCATAATGTACATCAAGTTGATGGCTATTATTCTGGGCGTGTGGACGATAGGCATCACCGTCACCGGCTCAGAAATTGAACGCAACGCCATCAAAATATTACACAGCCAAAACAGCAAGATTGTTGCCACTACCACTGCTACTACCTTACAACAGGATCAAATAAAAGAGGCAGATCAAGAAGGCATCATACGCAATAGTTTTCTGATGTTTCTGATCGGTGGAGGTAGCTTTGGGGGGGCTGTGGTGTGTGTTATTTTGTGGATCAGCACTACGCAAGTAGAGAAGCGTAAAGCCATCGATAACAAAAACTTACCAGTGTCGGAGCGAGGTATACAGTCGATTGCATCCTACTTCACTGTGTCACTGTTGACAGCCATTTTTCTTTCGCCCCTCACGCTCAAGCAATGGCGAGTCTTTGGCCCCGAAGAGTGCTTTGCTGGTTCATTCTTGATGGCTGTTGGCGCGTGGGTAATGTGGGGAATAACTCATGCCATCGGTGCGCGGTTCCTTAAGGCTGCTGAAACCAAAGGGATCGGCGGGGTGATCGACGAAGCCAAAGGCCACGGAGAGAACAAATCATGAAGTTCATTTTCTGGCTGGTGATAGAAGCAGCAGGCAACTGGCTTGCTGGGCACAAGAGATGAGGGCTGTCGAACTGCTGGCGGTAATCCTATGCCACAGCATCGTGGGTGTCTGCATCATGGCTGTGACCATTATCGACCTGATAGCGGGCACACACTGGCTTGGTAAGATCAGGCAACAAGATCGGGGCAAATATGTTAATCGACGTTGATGATGTGGTGCGAATTGTTGACCTCAAAGACTACCCGCCGCAGTTTGGCCTGAAGGAAGGGCAGGAAGGGAAAGTCATGAGCGTGTTCAACTATGAAGGTCATTCGGTCGCACAGGTACTGCCCAGCAACGAACGTGGGCTGAAATACAACACACAATTCAGAACCTACCCGCTGTCATTGTCGCGGCTTGTCAAAATCGCAGCGATGCTACTGGCATTGTTCTTGCCATGCCTTGCTGCCGCGCAAGACAACCTGCAAGTCAGCAAGCGGCCAACCGCCAACGAAGTAGATACCGCCAAGGCGACTATCAGGGCGGCACAGGGATCGCCAACGCTGCTGCCTTACGGTGGCTATGCCATCGTGGATATCAAGCTGGAAGGCGATCTGGAAGCGTATCCAGTGCCTGGGAGCGATGATTGCCTGCGAACGGTGTCTATTCCCAAAGGCAAGGGATACGCGGGCTGGCTCGTTTCCAAGGGCGAGACAGTGGCCAGATGGGTGGTCATCGAGCCTATCACTACTCACGACAGATTGCTGGTAACGGGAGTTGCTAACGGCACGGCAACGGTTATCTGGCACGGCGTGGTCAATGGCAAGTCAGTGATCGTGGCCGCATTCCAGTTCATCATTGGCAAGCCACTTCCGCCGCCGGTTGATCCTGTCGATCCGGTTACTCCTACCAATGCTCTGGCTCTCGCCGCGCTGGCAGACATCAAGGCTGGCAAGGGCACGGTCGAAGATGTTTCCGCCTACGCCAACCTGTTCCTGATGTACGGTACGGAGATCAAGAACGGCAAGCGGTTCACTGTTACTGCCGACCTGAACAAAGAGATGAACGCCAAGATCGACCAGCTACTTGGCGAAGATCACAAGACTCTCGACTCCCTGCGAACGGCGGTAGGCAAGGAGCTGGTCGCCAAGATTCCTGCTATCACCAACCCATCGACCAAGATTGCAGACATCAAGACTGCACTGAGTGAAACGCTGCTCAGCATCTACAAGCGACTCTCTGAGGTGAAATAACGTGGCACCACCACTAGGCTGGATCGAGCCGATAGCCAGAACGCCTGACCAGCAATCCGCCCACTTTGCGGCTGTCTCCAGCAACGCATTCGTGCGTCATACGCTGCAACCCAAGCAGATGGCCAAAGGCCAAGCCGTGCGGCTGTTCGACCTCTGGAGCCACCCTGACGTGGTGGCCGATGTAGGCTTCGCCTTCACTCGCTGGCATCAGATCACTGGATCGTGCGTCAAGGCTGGGGCGTTCAACGCAGTGATCAGCACCATTTGTGCTCAGCGTGTGGCCAGCGACAATCCTACCAAAGCGTTCATGCCATTCCTCTGGCATAACTACGCGATGTCGCGGCACTACTACGGGGCCGATGGCGAAGGTGAGGGCTCGATGGGCTCAACCATGCAGAAGAGCCTGACCGTTGACGGGGTGAGAGATTACCCCGTTGACCGCAGCGACATCCTCCCTGACTACACCTACGACATCGACAACGGGTTCCAGATCACCAGGACGCAAGAACTGGACTGGAGCAGTTACCGCAATCCATCAGTTGCCAAGGTGCTGCAGGTTTCCAAGGCTCATCTCTTCGGCATTTCCACCGAAGCAAAAACGCCCGAAGACATTCTTGCACTGGTGCAGAATGGCTACGGTGTCAGCTTTGCCTGCAATAACTACATCGGATCGGCACAGATTCGTGGCAGCGGATCGAACGCCCGCGTCATGGGAAGGTGGGACAGCCGGGGCGGCCATCAGCAATCTGTCCTTGGTGTCGAAGAGCATCCCGACTTCGGGACGATCTATTGGGTACAGAACAACTGGCCTGCTGACACCTACCCGCGCGACCCTGCAGGCGGTCCCGTCTGCGGCTGCTGGGTAACTGAAGCTGACGTGAAAGCTGCTATGCGTCTGGATGCTGAGGTGTACGGGTTCGGGAGCCTGGATTGGTTTCCTGCCCAACCGAAATTTCTCGATTGGGATATGTAACTCAAACGGAGAATGCAATGGCCGAAACACAAGGCGGGTTGTTAGATGGTCTGGTGAAGATCGGGTTTGACAAAACCAAGATCGATATCGTGAAGGTGGAAACCGGCGTAGGCAATATCACAGATGGCATCGAGCCAGCAGTTACCTCTCCAGGTAACCTCGATGCGTTCGTATTCAACGCATTGAAGGATATTGCTCACAACTTCCTGATCGACCTGAAGCACGTCAACAACGGCGGCGGCTTGGTGGTTGGCGATGCTGGCCCTGTCGGCAAGAAGAATCCGCTACACACCGAGGAAGAGATCAACACCATGATCGTGGAAGCCGGTGGCGATCCGAAGAAGTTTGCAGGATGGTTGCTATTGCTGCAATTCCTGCCTGATGCCATCAGCCTCATTCTGAAGCTGCTCGGCAAGTAGTGATCTTATTTCGGGTTCACGGATGAACCTGAAATAACTTTTTCCTTGTTTCAATTCCCCTTCACATGGAGGCTTAGCGATGCGAGCCATCACCGCTATTTTCTGCCTGCTGCTGTTAGCAGGCGGCGCCCTGGCCGATCACAAATCTCGCAATCGGTCTACGACCGCATGGGCGAGCAGTCAGCCAGTTTCCGTAGTTTCCGATAAGCAAGTTGCCCCAACGGAAACTGGAAGCAACGACGCACTGGATGAGGTCAACGCTTATCGAGCAAAGCGGGGCCTGCCACCCTTCCAGCGTGATCCGCAACTCACCGAAGCCGCACTGAAGGCAGCTCAGCAACGTGCCAGTCGTGGCATTCATGGCCATCTGCCTGAGTCGGATTTCACCTGCCTGCCAGCCGGTGCTTCTGCTGACGCTGCTGGCTGTGGTGCATTGGAGGATAGTTGGGGCTGGGGCACATGCTGTATGGATGACCACTACAGCCATGCTGGTGCTGCTTGGGTGCGGGGGGCTGATGGGCTGAGGTATATGCACCTCTTCTGCAGGGGCAATCAGTCAACGAATTCACTGGCATCTACTGAGGCATGCTCAACCGGGACATGCAACGTAAGCACAGTTCGTGTTCGTGGAAGAAGATGGAGGTAACATGGTTGCGTGCGTTTCCAAGAGGCCTAAAGGCTCAAAGCCAAATATTAGATACACCGAAATCCCGTGCCCCAAAGATGGCCTAGAGGGCAACTGCCACATCTTTGAAGGAGCGAAATTCCAAGGATATGGGCGTATCTGGTATGGAAGAAACATGCCTTTACATAGGTACATCTGGGAGAAATCTTATGGGCCAGTGCCACTTAACATGGTAATCGACCATCGATGTAGAAGGAGGGATTGCTGCAATATCAACCACCTCAGAATAGTCACAAGAAAGATCAACTCAACAGAAAATATTGAAGGCCATCCGTGGCAAATAGGGAAATCTATGACGCACTGCAAACGCGGGCATGAATACACCCAAGCTAGCACCCGCATAGACAAAAGAGGGTGTAGACACTGCAAGCGATGCGAGAAGGAGCGATACCTTTCAATCCGCGATGCTCTGAAAGGCAGGTGATCTTATCTCACCTTCACTGGTGGTCTGGAGCTAAGATGAAGCGGGAATACCCAGCTTTTGTAAAACGAGTAATCGACGGTGACACTATTGTTGTCACCGTTGATCTTGGCTTCAGTATTTTTCACGACATGCCTCTACGCATGTACGGCATCAACGCACCGGAAACCAATAGTGCGAACCCGATGGAACGGGCGAACGGTGTGCTTGCCAAAAAATGGCTGACAGACAAAATCGATGGGAAAGAAGTACGAGTACAATCAGTTAAACCAAACGACAAGTACGGTAGATATCTCGCCGAAGTGTGGTTAGTCGATGGCGAGCAAACACAGTCGGTAAACCAGATGATGATTGACTACAAGTTGGCGAAGCCCTGGGACGGAAGCGGAGAGAAACCAGTTTGAGACAGCCACCTGCTCCGCTGACCGACGCGCAACGCAAGCTGGTGGAGGACAACTACAAGCTGGTGTTTGCAGGCGTGAACAAATACTACAGCTCACAACGCACGATAGATCGAGAGTTGATGGAAGCCGAGTTCGGCTTTGCCTTGTGCCACGCCGCCCGCACCTACTGCTCATCGAAGGGCAGCTTCTCCGGCTGGGCATTCAAGTGGTTTCACAATTCATTTATCATGCTGCTTCGCAACGCTTACACCAGAGGCATCACAGGAGTGTGTAAAGAAATCAAATGCAAGACGACCACCGAGCTGAAAGACAGGACAGCCAAGCCTGACAGGAGGTTGATCGAGCTGCGGGAGATGAAGGAAGATTTTGAGGCACGGGCGGCTTGCCTTCCCAAGCTGGAACGGGAAGTGATCGCCAGAAGGATGCGAGGAGATTCGTTTCGGAAGGTCGGGGCAGCGTTTGACTTCAGCAAGCAGAGAGCAGAACAAATCCAGGATCAGGCCATCAAACGCCTGGGGCTTGCTGACTAGCAATATTTTTTTAGAATTTTCCATGACAGGACTAGACATTGTAAGATGTCTAGTCTATACTGTTCTTAGAAGACAAGTTTACCACTTTTCAGGAGATAGAGATGAAGACTTACACCTACAAGATCAACAGTGACGCTTACCTGATCAAGGTCGAAGCATCCAACATGGATGAAGCTGCTCGCAAGTTGGCCGCAACTGAGCCACACCTAGCCAAGCAGGGGATCGAGACCGTGCAGGACCTGCTTAGCTATATTGAGAGCGTAGATGGTGCATGGCTCTGGATTGAATCACAAGACGCTCCAGATGGCAACCGTCTGTATGCTGGTCAAGAGAACATGTAACAGCACTCCCATCCCATCCCTCCTGACCTAAGCACTCAGGCCTCGCAAGAGGAAGTAGGGATAGGCTGGCTTTATCTTGGAGGATCGATCCAATGCCGACGAATTGCATCCACTGTACCGATGGCCTCTGCTCACAGTGCCAGGCCGAATACGACGAAGATCCGTCTGCGTGGCTGGAATATGGCCAGCATGAGCAGGGAGAACGAAACTGGAAGCAGCGTCACGATCTCATGGGCGAAGACGCGGCACTAGTCACAGGCCTCACAGTGAGATAATGCTTAACCTCGATTATATCCGCTTACGCCGGGACGCACTCGGCCTGAGCCTAGTCTATACTTCCTTTAGAAGACAAGTTTACCACTTTTCAGGATACCGAAAGATGAGCAAGACAATCACCCGCCGCATGACCTACTGCATCAAACGCCGCTACAACCCACAGCTCGGTGTCAAGTTCACCGCTATGGGGCAGCTGACCAAAAAGGACATCAAGAAATGGGAAGCCCCTCTCTATGGTCGAAATGAAATCATTCAGTTCGAAACCTTCGCTGAGTACGAAGCTCGCTGCAACAAACTCGGCATCACAGTGAAGTAGTAAATCCGAACCCATCTAGGATCGTACTCAGCATGCCGGAAGTTGGAAGAGTGGATCGGAAGCGGGAAGCCCGATTCGTTTTTAACAGAGGAGTCAAAGTAATGGCAAAGTCGATCAGCAAAATCCAAACATTGACAAACCTATGTCAATTATCCGCCGCTATCGAGCGGCGGGGCAAGGCGATCTGGAAGATCGCCGATCTGGCGGGCGAGCTGGGCTGGAATCACCGAACCACCTGCCGTTATCTCGATGACCTCCGCGAGCTTGGCTTGAAGATAGACCGCCCCGAAGAAGGGGCAGACAAGCTGGGCAGTATGGTAATGGAGAAGTGGAAGTTAACCGATGCCATCAAGCAACTGATGGCCCCCCGCTAAAATAATTTCAGAATTTTCCATGACAAGACTAGACATTGTAAGATGTTTGGCCTATACTTGTTTTAGAAGACAAGTTTACCACTTTTCAGGAGACCGAAAGATGAAGACTTTTGTAATTTTCCGACATGGTTCAAACGCAGCCAACCAGAGCATGACTCAGACGATGGCCGTTGCTATCGTGGAAGCTAAAGACAAGCACGAAGCTATTCAGACAGCACTGGATACGGTCAAGCTCTACGCAAATCAGTACCTTGAAGCCCGGTTTGCTTCACGCTGCAAACGATCCGAAATTGAAGAAGCTCAGCAGGTCATGGAAGCACGACAAGAACACCTAACACACATCAACGATCTTGTCGAATACTACAGCAACTAACCGGAGCCGAAAGATGACCAAGACTAAGCTATCGCCACATGCCTGCGAGCTGCTGATTCAAACAGGCGAAGAGTACGAAGACTAATTAACTGCACAGCCATCCAGCCTACCTTGGATGGCTGTCTTTTTGTACCTTACATTCAACCCACTGAGAACAAGCCATGAGCGCATCATACGGAGTATATCTTGACCAGGATGGAGTGCTGGCGGATTTCGTCAGCGGCATCTGCCAAGCTCATGGCCGCGACGATCCTTACCATCACCCCGACAGCAAGGGCGTGTGGGACATCTGGGAGCTATGGGACATCCCGCTGGATGAATTCTGGAAGCCGTGCGAGTACGACTTCTGGCGTGGCCTGCCCAAGACACCAGAGGCTGACACACTGGAGCGGGTAGCGTTCTGGGCAGCGATACAGGCTCGTGCGCAGGTCCGCATCATCACCATGCCCTCGCAGAACGATGGCTGCGTGAATGGCAAGCTCGATTGGCTCGATCACCACTATCCGCATCTCGGCCACGAAGTTATCTTTGAGCGCGACAAATGGAAGTACGCCAAGGTCGCCCAAGGCTCCTTGCTGATCGACGACAACGCCAGAAATTGCGACAAATGGGAGCGGGCTGGCGGCAAGGCGGTGCTGGTCCCGCGACCGTGGAACACCGCTTGGCAGCATGCAGGCGGCGTGATGGAAGTGGTACGCAACGGCGTGGGCAAGTGGCTGGCGGAGGATAACTAGCGTGCTAATCTTCCCAGGGCAACTTCGGGCGGCTTATCTTCTGCTGATCGGCTGCTTGTGCCATCAGCCTTTGGAGATACCAGACCATCGGTTGCTGATGACAAGCAGACATCTTGCACAAAAGATCGTGCCAGACAACTGGCATGAGAATCGGCTTGCGCTTTGTGTAGGGCGAACGGGGAGTCTGCTTTTTCTTGGCCATGATGGGAGTTTACTTGTCGTCTTCTTTTCGACGTTTCTTTTCGTCTTCCATCAATCGTTCTGCCTCACGGATTTCGGGAGAACAGTACGCGCGTATAGCTCTGATGACAATTTCGGATGCAGAAGCATCTTCTCTAGCAGCACGAAGTTTTACAGCACGACGAACAAGGTTCGTGCAATCAATGATAAGTCGAGGTCTTTCAGCCATGATGGCTGCCATGTTGTACCACTCCGTAATTTCAGTCAAGTGTATACTAACCAACACAGCCACAAGAAACAAGTGAAACACGTTGTCATTGAAAAATATTAAAACCGCAGAAGCAGTATTGACAATGGTACCATTGTACCGTAATGTTTAACACAACAAACGCAGCCGACTGAAGGAGCCAAGCCATGCTAGACATTCTCGCCATCGCCGCAGTGACCTACCTGATCCTCAAGCCGATCACGCTGGCCTTGAAAGCCAACATCAGCCAATAGTACCCAGGCTCAAGGAGGAGTGAACATGCTGGTCTTATCAAGGAAGAAGAACGAAAGACTCATCATAGGACACGGTATCGAGCAGATCGTTATTAGTGTCGTGGAAATTCGCGGTGACAGAGTTCGCCTCGGTGTTACCGCCTCGCCCAACATCCCCGTTCATCGGAAGGAAGTGCACGATGCAATCCACAGAACGCAAGCTACACCCGCAACTGCAGAACCTATTCACCGACGTGAAGCCGGAACAGCAGCCACGACCTAACCACGACACAGGCTCAATGGTAGTCGCTGCCTTCACCTTCATAGCGATATCTGTGGCTATCGGGGTGATCTTATCAACGCTCATTATCAACTGGCTATTTGGAAAGTAACGACATGAAGCTGGCAACGTTCGGACTGGTAGCACTGGCCATCGCATCAACAGGATGCCAAAGCAGCCATTCCCGTTGCCGCATTGAAGCAAACTACAGCAGCCTGCTTTGGTCATGCTGCTTGAAAGTAACTGCAGAAAACCTGCCTGCCACTGTTGATTGGTGTGTTGCCAAGCCTACTGACGCAAACCTGATGTGCAAGGAATATTCCTCTTTGAAAGGTTGCGAGTCTAACAGTGGCAGCAGTGGCAGGCAGGAGTGAACACACCATCGGGCCGCTTCGCCCGTACTGCTGTCCGTAACAGCAGCAGAGAGCCAGGATTCGCTGTGAGTACCTGGGTTGTCAACTGGCCGAAAACCGCAGCAGCCAACGACAGAGCTTTGCGACAATCTTTCGCTCTGGGCGTTGGCTGACAGCCGGGAAAGACCGGCAATGCCTGGCAACCTGATGGCTTCAGGTGCAGTGTTCTGGGTGACTCCAGATAAGCCCCAACGGGTGAGTCAAACACTGCAGGAGAGACGTTCGAATCGTCCGCCAGGCTTTTGAACCTCAGCCTTGCAGAGATGTGCAGCGTTTCCAGATGGTCTGGAATACTGCGAGACAAAACAGGTGCTGACAACTCTGTTCCGAATGGGGAGTGTCTTGCAGGCGTCTGCAAGGCTGTGGTTCAACGAAGCAACCACCATGACAATAACAGCAACAAAGCCACTGGAATGCTACGCCATCAAAGTGCAACAGCGAGATGGAACAGAGCGGGTGCTGTACAACGTGGCATCCAAGCAAGTGGCCATGCAAATAGTGGACGAACTCAATCGCAATCATTGGGAGATTGCGTGGTACGAACAACGATCATCCATAGGAGTCAAGTGATGGTCATGGAAGTCAGTACCAGAGGATTACACAACGGATTCAGCATGTCCTGTGTGGCACGGCACTATAGCGAAGAACGCCTGCCGCAGCGTTACAGGCCAAAAGCCAAGCCCAAGGGCAATGCACGCAAAGGATCCAATAACGGCAACTCGGTGCTTACTGAGTCGCAGGTGTACGACATTCGCAAGAAGTGCCTGACTCAGACACAGGCCAGCGTTGCAAAGGAATACAAGCTCTCACTGTCCTATGTGCAGAAGATTGCCAGCCGAATGGCATGGAGCCATTTGCCAGAGAAGAAATGAACCAACCAACTCTTCATGGAGGAAGACGTGACCGATAAAGCCAAGGAAAGCATTAAAGGAGTAAAAGTATGGCAGCAATAGGCTACGGCTACGGCGAAGGATCCGGCTCCAGTGACGGCTACGGCTCCAGTGACGGCTACGGCTACGGCTACGGCGACGGATCCGGCTCCGGCGATGGCGACGGCTCCGGCAATGGCGACGGCTCCGGCTACGGCTACGGCTCCGGCAACGGCGACGGCTACGTAGCTGGAGCCGGCTACGGCTCCAGCTACGGCTACGGCTCCGGCAACGGCGACGGCTCCGGCAACGGTTAAAACGAAAAACCCGCTGCTATCGGAAGGGATAACAGCGGTATTCCCCGCGAACACTTCCTTTAGAAGACTAACTACTCAAGGAGACTGCACGACATGGCTAAGAAAAAGCGAAGGTATGTGATTGTCAGAACCTATTCTGCCGGTGTCTTTGCTGGTGAACTGGAATCACGAAAAGGCCAGGAAGTTGTCATGCGAAACGCAAGACGGCTGTGGTATTGGGATGGTGCTGCAAGCCTGTCTCAGCTTGCAATGGAAGGGACAACAAAACCTCAAAACTGCAAATTCCCATGCGAAGTAGATCGAGTTGAACTGATGCAGGCTATCGAGATTCTTGACGTGACCGACAAAGCCAAGGAAAGCATTAAAGGAGTAAAAGTATGGCAGCAATAGGCTCAGGCTCCGGCAACGGCTCCGGCTCCGGCAACGGCTACGGCGACGGCGACGGCGACGGCTACAGTACGAGTTAACCCACAACCGCCGCCCCCACGGCCCGCTAATGCCCCGCAATCGCTGTCGGGGTTGACAGGGGGTGGCCCGCCGTGGTAGCCCTCCCGTGTGCCCCCTACGCCGAAGATCACCCCCGAAGATATTCGCGACCTCACGGATGGGGTCCGGGATCTCGTAGCCGAAATGCGGCGAATGGGCGACAAGCAGGGCGACCACGGCGCGAAAGTCGACGCCCTCCATGCGCGCATTGAGACGATGACTACGGCGCTTGCCCGCCTTGAAAGCGCGCATAATACCGGGCCTTTCGCGCGCCTGCTCCTCACGTTGGAGCGCGCACCGTGGCAGGTCGGGGCGTTGCTAGCGTCCATCCTCCTGGTCCTGGTCCTTATCCTGGGCCACGTCGATCTCGTGGCGTTGGCGGCCGCCTATAGCCAGCCGAAGGGTTCACCATGACATCTGAGGACACCGGCCATTTCTCCCCCGTGCAGGGCCCCGTGCCAACGCTGCCGGCATTCCCGGCACCGGGGCCTGGTGCGGTCGCGCTGGTGGCGCTCGCGGTGATCGGCCTGCGATGCCAGGGCGTCGACGATTTGCAAATTGACCAGTGGCGCGCCGAAGCCCTCGCCGCCGTCCGCTCCCCCCTCACCACCATTCCCCCGGAGCACTAATGGCTGAAGACGCCGAAAATCGCTGGAAGAAAATGGATGCTACCACCATGGTGGTGGAGATCGGCATTGGCACGCATTTGACTATCCCCGCCGGACTGGCCGCCTCCGCCAAATCCGCCGCCCTTTCTGGTTTCCCGCAGTGGCAGGCGTGGCTTGCGGCGAATCTGCCCGCTGGAACCGCCAAAACATGGCATCTGGAGACGGCACCGGAGATGTATAAGCAGGGCATCTGGCTGGGGGCCCGAATTTAGCGCCGCCGCTCCCGCCACCACGCCCGCAGGTGTCCTATCAGCCCGAGCGGGCGTTCTCGTTTTTCGTGCCTAGAAAGCACCTTTGCAACGAGATTGTAGATCCCGATCTGGCGATGGTGCTGCTCGCTGACTTCCTTCGCCAGCCGTGCGATGTGCGGGTCAGTGATTCCCTTGCGCCAACGGTCCAAATCCTTTGCTGCGCGCCCTACTTTTTGCATGGCCTCCACCGAACCAGCGACAAGGCCAAGGCGTTCGAGGGGGTCCGTGGGCGGATCGCGGTGGGGCATGGCGCATCGTATCACGACGCGGGGCGAATATGCAAATTCCCCAAACCTGAACACCCTATCATTTTCGTGACCTCACGAAATAGATCGGCCGCGAAAATCAAGCCTACAACCGGCAACTAATGCGTCTCCGTTCCCGTCAAAACAACCGCCACCGCCAAACGATGCTTCTCATGGTACGCCATCAACCACAGATAAGCCCGCGCCAACCTCGTAAACCCCGGCGCACGCAGATAGGCATCGGTGGGCTGGTCCGCGTCGTAAGCGGCCACAATGTCCTGAAGGGCTGAAATCTCGCCATAGGTCAGGCAGTGTTCCGACGTGGTGGGCAAGCGTAACCGGCCAACGAAGCGGGCTTCCCGGATGCGGCGTTTCAAAGCACCCCCATCACAAACAACCGTCCGATCCAGTTCAACTCTGGTTCGATATCAGAAGCCCGATACTGCCCAGGTTTTACGCCGTGTTCTTTCAGTTTCAGGCACAACGCATGGATGTTCTCCGGGCGGCTTGCCGACGTGACGATCACCGGGATCTCCCGTTCGGCCAGCGGGTAGAAAGCAGCCACGAAGCTACGTCATCTGCGGTTGCTGTTGCACCGCCAAGGGTGGCATGAACGGCGGCGAAGGGTCCGGGCTCGCCAAGGATGATCCCCATCGGCTTGTGGCGCGGCGACAACCCAAGAATAGGGCCGATTACATGGGCATAACCATACTTATTTCCGGGGTAGGATATAGGTGGTTTCCCGCCAAGCATCCAATAGGTAAACCCGCCAGAACCCGCGAAGGGCTCGCATAGGATAAACGGCTTCATAACACAACCCCACTCCGCCAATCCAGCCGATACGCGCGCAAGGGCGACTGGGCGCGCCATGTTCCGTCGGTCTGACGTTGCCACACGAAGAGCGAGTATTCGCGGGTGTCTGTGCCTTTCTCGTCACGTCCCGGCCCGCCAAAGGGGACGCGGGGGTATAGGATGACTTCCATCGCGATCTTTGCGTATGGCCCCCAGCAAAGATCGAGCCGATACGTCTCTTTCTCCTCAGAGCCTTCTGGTACAATCCAATCCCGCCGCAACAAGAGCACAATCGTTTGCACCGTCGGGATTTCCAACCACCGCCGAAGCAGTATCCCGGCGCATGAAAACGGCGGGTTCGTGACGATGCACCCGACATTGACCATCTGCGGTAACGGCCCCTTCGCGGCGTCGTGCTGCCACGCGATCCCGGTGGCCACAGAGGCAGCCTTGGGATCGAGTTCAGAGGCGAACCCAGGGCCGTATTCGTCGAGGGCGGGTAGCCAAGCGCCCGAACCGCTACAGGGTTCCCAATAGGCCCCTGAGAGCAGATTTCGGCCAACCAGAAACCGGACGCAGGCGCGAGCTACGGCGTCGGGTGTGTAAGCCACATCGGGGCCTTCGTCGGCAGTTGGGACGGGTTCGAGGTCGGGAAAGAGCGAGTTCACGCTTCCCCCAATATCACACGTTCAAACATCATAAGCCCCGATGCCTTGAAGTAGTAGATGCGAATCCAGCCGTAGTAGTCGTGCAAGATGACGGCGTTTCTCATTCTGGCACCTCTCGCGAGCACATCACCCGGATCGTGCGGATAAGCCGGGTTGTCGCCGCATTGTAGCGACGGCGAACGGCGGCCCATTCGTTGAGCACTTCGGCGATTTCGGCGCGTAGTTGTTGGCGCTCTTTCTTGGTCATTTCTTCACCCAGATCGCCCACAAATGGCAGGCGGGGCATTGTGTTTGAGTATGCTTGCGGGAAAGGCGCTCCATCTCCCGCTCGCGTTCGATGTAGCCCTTGGGAAGCGGTGTATGATTTGTGAGGTTCGGGCAGTCTTTCTCGTTCATTTCACCACCCAGATCAAATAAAGCCCGCAACCAACGCAGGCTTCGAGGTTGTGCGTTTCCCGCATCCGCCGATTCCAATCCTGCCACTCGCGCCAATCGCGAGGCGACGGCGTGTGGTCGGCCTTGTTGGGGCACGGGGGGCGGGGAGGATAGCAGTCGGGGAAGGGCATTATTTGGGCTCCAGACATCCAGCGCAACCGACTTCGGCCGCGCCTTTGGGGGTGACGCGGTAGACGCCGGCGGTACGGACTTTCACCGCAAACCCGCCCTCTACCAGCTTATCCAAGTGTGGTCGGTCCACATCCCCGGCATCGTAATAGTTGCGGTATCCGGGGCGCACATAATGACCGCGCCCGACCCCAATTGCATGAAGGATCGCCCCAAACTGCTCACTCGTAAGGCTGGTTTTCGCTGCGGCCGTTGCGATGGAGACGGCTAACTGGAGCCAGCCCTTGCCTTTGTAGGCTTGGACGTAGCAGAAGCGCTCAACCTTGCCGCCGTCTTTCAGGATTTCCATTGACCGATCCGACCGGATGATGGCTATCTTTCCAGTGCCAGACATCGCCATAGTCGCGCTTTGGCGCTGCTTCAGTGTGTGCCAACCCTGAACGTGCATGGCTTCGAGAATGTCGGTTTGATCGTGGTTCATGTCGCCTCCGGCCGCTTGATGGGGTTGACCTCGACGCGGAACGTCGTGAGTACGGCTTCAATCACGGGCCACATCCCGATCCTTCTCCTGCTCCAACCGCCGCATCTCGCCAGCCCACCAGAGCACAACCGCCGTCCGCTCCGCATTGCCAGACCCCGCCGCGTCGCAGAGATCAAGCAGCCGCGTGATCGGTGGGAGTGACGGCTTATCGGCCACCCAAGCCCACAAGCGGGTAGTAGACGGCTGCTTGAACCCGCGAATCCGCAGCCCTTCGCGGACGGCCC
>OFRM01000046.1_pt1 | contig 44252 bp, 47 predicted proteins | sample 1543101 | NCBI WGS metagenome assembly OFRM01 (sample SAMN07774223, study PRJEB24372) | wastewater metagenome | isolation source: Exp Tend VB 0WW | collected 2016-02
ACCAGAAAAACACGCCGCTGAAACAAAATCAAAATGCACATGCTCAACTTCTTAGCACGGAAAATTTGTAACGCAGTTATACAACTCTGCGCAAGCAATCATCTGGATGTCAGACAGACAACGAGACATCACACTGGCTGCGTGCTCAGACATGAAACCAAAAAAGCAGCTGACTGCATCCAGCGTCTTTGATGATCAGACTTTGGATAAACTTCTGCAGTTACGTGACTATCACGCAGCGATCTCGTCAACGCCGTCAAATCACAAATGGCTAGTGTTCAAATCAGACTCATGGATCAAGGGCACTGCTCAGTCACTTGCTGCTGCTACATCAAAGAAACTTGATTATGAGTTAGTTGGCGGTGTTGCATATGATGCGATGCTAAAAAAGATCGCAGAATCTGACGGTGTGATCTATCACCCACCAGGTGCAGACACATGTCCTCGAATGATAATTGAAGCTGCGATCATCGGAACAAAGATCGACTGCAACGAAAACGTTCTTCACCTCAACGAAGAGTGGGCAGCAAGCAAAGACATTGTCAACGAGCTGCGTCTGAAAAGAAAAAATCTAGCAGATTTTCTAGCAGCAGAACAATGCCCAGCGATCAGTGGTTACGTAACAACGCTTGACTGCATAAAGCGAAAATATCCAATCGTTGATTGCGTAAACTCAATGCTTCGATTCTGCTCAGAAGTTATCGTTCTCGATGGAGGATCAACAGACGGAACAACATCTCTGCTCCAGACAACGTTTGGAAATAGAATCAAATTATTGACAAATAAAATCGATCTGTCAGCTCCAGATTTTGCTCTTGAAGACGGCAGACAGAAAGCTCGCGCTCGCGCTGCTTGCACTGGAGATTTTTGCTGGCAGCAAGACGCTGACGAGATCGTGTGCGAACGTGACGTTGATGACATCTTTTACATGGCTGTCAACATGCCGCAACACATCTCGCTGATATGTTTACCAGTGATAGAATTTTGGGGCTCTCTTGATAAAGTTCGCATTGATGTAACGCCTTGGAAATGGCGTCTTAGCAGAAATGATAAAAATATCACGCATGGCGTCCCAGCTAATTTGTCAGTGACAAAAGATGACGGTAGAATAGTCGCAAAACACGGGACTGATGGCTGCGATATGATTTATGCTGACTCTCGAGAGCCAGTAGTCGCAGCATCATTCATGTCTCAGCAAGCTGAGTTTGACAGAACTCTTGCTTTGCACGGTGACGTGAACGCTTTAGCTCGATACGCAGCGTGGATAAGCAACATAATCTGCAACATCCCGTGTGTTTTTCACGTCAGCTGGCTTGACATTGAACGCAAACTTCATCTGTACAAAGATTATTGGACTGATCACTGGGCGTCGCTGTATGATGAAAAGCCAACAAATCACTTTTTTAATAAGCCGTGGTCAGATGTGTCTGATGCAGAGATCAAAGATCTAGCTTCGCGCTTGCAGAATATTGGCGGTTGGATCTGGCACAGAGCTTGGGACGGCACAGTCACTCCGAGCATCAGATGCAAACGCGTGATACCAAAAGAGATCATGGAGATGGTCAGATGAAGATCATTGTGACGGGAGCTGCTGGATTGATCGGGAGACATGTCTGCATGGACATGTTATCTGATGATCATGATGTGATCGGGATCGATAATGATTCGCGTCAGATTTATTTTGGCGATGAGGGTTCGACAGCTAGCGTGATAAAAAAGCTGCGTGAGCGCACAAAATACATTCACTACAATGTTGATGTAGCATCTGCACATGAGATTCGAAAGATCTTTGGTGCACACAAAGCAGATCTGATCGTCCACGCAGCGGCACAGCCATCACATGACGCCGCTGCGAGATTTCCATTGCTTGACGCATCAACAAATGTCATGGGCACTTTAAGCGTTCTTGAAGCGTTCAGACACGAATGTCCGTCAGCTGTGTTTGTGCATCTGTCAACAAATAAAGTGTACGGAGATCACCCAAACAAGCTTGCACTGATTGAAAGCGCGACAAGATATGATTATGCTGATGGTCGTGATGGGATCGACGAATCTATGAGTGTCATGGGTGGAGTGCACTCTGTCTTCGGCGTGTCAAAGCTAGCAGCAGAAACATACGTGACAGAATACGGAACAAATTTTGGACTGAGAACATGCTCACTGCGTGGTGGGTGTCTGACGGGTCCCGGTCACATGTCAGTAGAGCTTCACGGATTTTTGTCGTATATCGTGAAGTGCGCCATGACAGACAGATCATACACGATCTTTGGATACAAGGGAAAACAAGTCAGAGATCAGCTGCACGCAGCAGACGTATCAGCTTTGATAAAAGCTCTGTTTATTAACAGAGTCAATCCAGGTTCAGTCTTTAATATCGGTGGCGGTCGCGCAAACAGCGCTTCAATCTTAGAGATCATATCTCTAATCAAAGATCTTCTTAACAAAGATCTCAAGTATCAATATTGTGACACTCCCAGAGTAGGCGATCACATCTGTTATATCACAGACAACTCAGCGATCACAAAAGCGACTGGGTGGGTCCCGCAGATATCGCTAAAAACCTCTGTGTCTGACATAGCTAAGGGATTCACTCGATGATCGGTTCGCTTCTTGCAACTTTTGGTATCGTTAACTGCAATCGCTTGCACTACGCAAGATCGCAGCTTAAATCACTGATCGCATCTCTTGGAGATGATACAAAGAATTGCGATCTCATCTTTGTTGATAATGCATCAACAGAATCAGGAACGGCAGAATTTTTGCAGCACGTTGAAGATCTAAAAGATTTTCACAAAGTCACAGTTGTAAAACGAGCAGTCAGAGATCACAAAAATGAATTTGCTGCAGGTCTTAACACGATCGTAGAATGTGCACAAGCAGATGTCATAGTCCCGCTTCAAGGTGACGCTCAATTTGTCAGGCGCAACTGGTTACGCGATGTAATAGCGTGTGTTGAGCGACATGACTGCGGATCAGTTGTGATTGATGCACAGCGCAAGATCACGCATGATCGAGCAAAAGACAGTCAAGCACTGATTCGAGTCTCTGAGACGTCATTCATCGATCTGACAAGACCTCCACTAGCTGGCGCAGGTGATGTAGCATACAAAGCTTCGATCATAAAAAGATATTATCCCTGGTCAACAGTTAATGACGCTCACGAAGGCGGTGCAGATTCAGAGACAAAAATGTTGCAAAAGATCAAGCAAGATCCAGCGTCACAGTCACTAGTCTGTTATGTCTTAGCAAATCCAGCGATGTTGACAATTCAAACAGATCCTCGCGGCACAAACGCAAGAGTTCGAGGAAACAAGCGCTATGGCGTCTATTTCTTAGCTCCAAAAGACGATCTATATTATGAGATAAATGATTCTTTGTCGATCACTGCGACGATGACGTCACCGTTTTCGGCAGAAATCGTAGCAGACGCTCACCCAGCTATTGATTGGTCTTTGTCAAGAGCACAAGACGGGTCTTGGCTGAAAAATCCCATCAGACCAGAGACAGCAGTAGAATCAGACTGGACAGAACTGACATGAATCGTTTTGTGTTTGTAACACCGATGCGCAATGCGCATGCTACGCTGCGACAGATGATCAATTCTGTCATCGCGCAATCTTATGACTCATGGCGAATCATCTTAATTGATGACGCTTCTTCTGAAGAATCAGTCAAAGCTACAAAAAAGATCACTGAGCAATGTAACACATTTCTACAACAAGAAAAGATCACAGCTATACATCAGCAAGAGCGCAGATGGGAGACAGCAAACGTGTTAGCAGCTCTAAATCTGTGCAAATCAGACGAGATAATTTGCAGGCTTGACGCTGATGATTGGCTAGTCGATTCTGACGCTCTCGCTATCATTGATAGCGTATATGAAAATCAGAAGTGCGACGCTTTGTGGACAAAACACAGATGGAGCTACACAACATATAACATCTCTGATGCTTTGCCAGAAAACGCAGATCCGTACAAACACGCTTGGGTGACAAGTCATCTCAAGACGTGGCGAGCAGAGCTTTCACATGGAATCAACGATCTGAATTACAGAAATGAATCTGGTGAGTATGTCAAGCGCGCTGGTGATCAAGCGATCTATCTGCCAGTGTTATACAGAGCTAAACGAAAACTATTCTTGCCTCTTGTGACGTATCATTATACGATCGATATGCGCGCAGAGACATTTGCGTCAGATGATGCAAAGTTTCAAAAAGCTGAAGCTGATTTTCTGCGCAGCAGAGGATTTGTTCGATGAAAGTGTATGTGTCTCGTGTGCCACAGCGCGGCCCGTGGGGCGGTGGCAACAGATGGCTTGTAGCTCTATTTGCTGCTTTTCAGAGGCACCAGATCAGCGTCGTGTCATCACCTGCGATAGCTGATGTCTTAATTGCAGCTGGAGTCGAAGACGCAAGCAACACAGAGCTTGGAGTTGTGAATCTTGCAAATTATGCAGCTCGTAGTGGGAAACCTCTGCTGTTTCGAGTCAATGATTGTGACGCAAGAAAAAACACAAAACACATAAATGAAGCGATCTTGTTTGGCAATTCTCTTGCGACAAGAGTGATATATGTTTCAGACTGGCTCAGAGATCACATCGATCCGCAGAAACGATTTGCTCACAAATCTGACGTGATAGTCAATGGCGTAGATCATGACATCTTCAGACCTCCGTTGCAAAAAGCTGCGTCTAGTCGCTTGCGAGTTGTGACACATCACTGGTCTGATAACAAGCTAAAAGGTGCAGCGTGGTATGAATGTCTAGACAAGATGACTCTGACAGAAGACATTGATTTCACGTATGTCGGGCGTCACAAATGTAACTTTGTCGGAAAGACAGTCTCTATTGCTCCAGTAGACGGTCATGATCTAGCAGCAGTGTTAGCTCAACATGATTTATATGTCAGCGGATCTCTATATGATCCAGGTCCAAATCACATAATTGAAGCTGTCAGCTGCGGGCTGCCAGTCATCGTTCACGCTGATGGTGGCGCTTGTGCTGAATTTTCTAATTATGCTAATGTCGCGAGAGATGAAAACGAATTAAAAGCTTTGATATCTAAAAAGATATTTCATAAATCAGATCGAAGATTTTCATCATGGGAATCTTGTGCAGATCTGTATGTCAGCGAGATAAAAAACATATGTCACAATACAGATTTGCAGAATTGATAGAGAGCGTTGCGCAAGCGACGATCGATTGCTATGTCGGTGAAAATTTTAACGCTGAGACAGTCGCAAAAATCCAATCTGACATGCGAAATCGATTCAAGACGATGTTTTCAAAGATCGGCAAGCCAATCTCTGAGCGCGCTACTGAATGGTTGGCAGACGAACATCTAAAGCTTGCAGCTGTTAATGAAAAACAAACGATCTCTCAGACTGGTCTGCTTGTCAGAGCTGTAGCTCTGTCTGAACTGAGCAAAGATGACAGAGAGATGCTGAAAAAGCTGCTGCCACCAGACATCTCTATCATAGGTGCACAGCTTGTCTAGATTGCGCATAGCGTTTCATAACGTCGATTTCACGTCATCATCTGGTCCAAATGCATTCTGCACAAGACTAGCAAAAGAATTGTTTTTTCAAGAACATGTATTGGTAACGCCTGGCGACGTGTGTGATATCGATCTTGTGAACATATCAACGACAACACCGTGTCGTGGGAAAAAAACAATTCAACGACTTGATGGCATCTGGACGCGCGGGCAGTTTGACGCTTCTAGAAACGCTCCAATACTCTCGCAATATAAAACAGCAGATCACGTGATATGGCAGTCAGATTATGACAGATCGCTTATCACGCGATACTGGTTTGATCGCGAAGGCACTGTGATTCGCAATGGTGTCAATGAGCAGAAAAACACTGACACAAATCTCATAGAAAAGATCAGAAGTTTAGCAGACGTTGTCTTTTGTGCTTCAGCGTCGTGGCACCCACAAAAGCGATTAGAAGCAAACGTCTGCGCGATGAGATCTTATGCTGCTCAGACAAAACAGAGATGTTGCTTGTTAGTGCTTGGAAACGTGACAGATCAGATCCCTGGCAATGACATCTATTATCTGTCTCACGTTAATGAAAAAATTTGCTTTTCTGTTTACAAAGCTTCTGATGCGCTGATGCATCTAGCGTGGCGAGATCACTGTCCAAACGCAGTCGTTGAAGCGCTGTCTGTGGGAACACCAGTCATCTGTGCGTCTTCTGGTGGCACGCATGAATTGCTTGTAGAAAAATCTGGCGTCATTATTCACGATGACAGAGATTCTGAGATCAACGATCTGGTGTTTGATTTTGACAAGCCGCCAGAAATTAAAATTTCTCACTTTGATTTACCAAAGCGCAATTCATTTAGTACATCAACATATATGATACAAAACGTTGCGCAACAATATGTGTCAGTCATGCTGAGGCTGTTAAATGACTAAAAGAGGAAATGTAATAGTCACTGGTGTGACTGGCCAGGACGGCTCTTATCTAGCTGAGAAATTGCTTCTGCTTGGTTATGATGTGATCGGAACAAAGAGATCATCTACGACAAACACCGATACTCATCAGAATCTAAAAGCAGCTACGCAGCTAGCAAGTTCTCTGAACAGAGAATTACAAATTGTAGATCTAGATCTCAGTTCGTCATCAGACATCATATCGCTGATCAGACACGTCCATCCAGTCAGAGTGTTTAACATGGCTGCTCAGACACATGTTGGGACGTCATTTTCACGTCCAGAATACACGCTTGACATCACTGGTGTTGGCGCGATCAGGATTTTTGAAGCTTGCATGATGCACGGTCCAAAAGATTGTAAAGTATATCAAGCGTCTACAAGTGAAATGTTTGGCGGCGCTGACAGACCGCTGCGTTCTCAAGCTGTTTTCAATCCAAAATCACCCTATGCAGCAGCTAAAGTGTTAGCACACAATTGTGCTTCTCTATATCGCAACAGAGGTCTATTTGTCTCTTGTGGCATACTGTTCAATCATGAAAGTGAGCGTCGCGGACTCACGTTTGTAACGCGAAAAGTGACAAATGCTTTCGCAGCTATAAAACTTAAAAAGCAATCATCTGTCAAGCTAGGATCTGTCTCACCGAGACGTGACTGGGGATATGCACCTGATTACGTTGATGTCATGATTGCTAGTCTTGAAGCTCACGAGCCGCGTGACTTTGTCGTTGGAACTGGCGTCTCTCATAGTATCAGAGATCTTGTCATCGCAGCTGGAAACGCAGTAAACATGAGCGCGGAAGAAGCGCTGTCGCGGGTCGAGACTGATTCTGCGTTTATCAGACCGATCGAAGTTGAAAATCTGATCGCTGACACAAGCGAAGCTGAATCTTATTACAACTGGCGCGCGACTGTATCGTTTCATTCGATGATCGAAAAAATGGTAGCGCACGATCTTGCTCTGCTCTCAAAATAACATGAAAGCATACATTCACTCTCCACAAGAAAACTGGATCGTTGACAGAATTGTTAGAGAGTTTTGTGAAGACAACTCTGACATAGTTTCACAGAATTTGCAGTGTGCTGATGTGATCTGGGCGCCTGCGGGTTGGTGCATCGATCAGGTGTCACACATCAAGCTTCCGATAGTGTCAACTATTCATCACATAGTTGAGCAGAAGCAAGAGCAAGCTGAGCACATCATCAAGCACGATCACGCTGTCACAGCGTATCACGTGCCAAATGCAAGAACTGCAGCTGCTCTCTCAAAGATCACGACAAAGCCGATAATCGAGATCCCGTATTGGATAAAGCCAGAATCATGGTCCAAGATCACTCCACGAGAGCGCGAGATGGCTCGCATAAGCCTTGGTGTTGATACCAGTGTCAAGTTAATCGGCTCATTCCAGAGAGACACAGAGGGCTCTGGTGCAGTCAGACCAAAACTTGAAAAAGGCCCAGATATCTTTTGCGATTATGTTGAAAAGCTTGCGCAGACTGAAAAAAAGATCGTTGTCTTGCTGACTGGATATCGCAGACAGTATGTCATTGAGCGCTTGAAAAGTGCAGCGATCAGATTTATCTATGTTGAAAATGCGCCAGCAGACGCGATGCGCTGGCTGTATAGTGCTCTAGATCTGTATGTTGTGTCTTCTAGATGCGAGGGTGGGCCTCAAGCTCTGTTGGAGTGCGCTGCTTGTGGTGTTCCTATCATCTCGACACCTGTCGGTTTAGCTGAATCTATCTTGTCTCATGATTCTATTAACAGTGATCTGCTTTTAGCTACGCCTAACACTGAAATCGCAGCAGAAAACATAAAAACGTTTCATTCACATAACCTCTATCAGTTGTATAGAGACATGCTACAGAAAGTTGCAGGAAAATAATGATCGCAGGTATCTGGTCCGGACATGATTCTTCATTTGCTTTGTTTGACAAGCTGAAGCTTGCGAAGCATTGTGAGATAGAGCGACATCTGCGTGAAAAAGAGATCGCTTTTGACAGTCTCCAATTTATGGAACAACAACAGATCGATCTCAAAACTATCGATGCGTTTGCTACGTGCTGGTCAACAAACGCTATCAAGCGCTCACCGCATTTTCATAAAATCGCTGACAAGCGCTTGCATGTAGTCGGTCATCATGAAGCACATGCATCTGACGCTCGTTTCAGCAGCAAGTTTGAATCATGCGCGATCTTAGTCATCGACGGCGGTGGTTATGATGACAATGCAAACACAACGATCGCGACGAGTCTCTGGATCTCAAATAACCCAAATCATCTTGAGCCAGTGTTCAAGATCAACGAAAGTGATCTGAATATCGGCGGGCTGTGGACAAGAGCTACGCGATATGTTTTCAGTCTTGAAAGCGGCTGGCCACAGGGACATCAAGCTGGCTCTGTCATGGCGATGGCAGCTTTTGGAGATCCGAAAAAATATCACGAAAGATTTATGAGCGCATTCACAACTGACAGAGCGAAAGCTCAAGCAGCGCCGCCGGGTCACATCAAAGGTATGTCTGCCAAAGATCCTCGCAGACCTTCACACAGGTATTTTTCTGACTTAGAAAAACTTGCAAAATCATCTGAACAAGAAATGTTTGATCTTGCTGCTGGTTTGCAAAGCGCGACAGAGAAGATCATTTTCAAATTTGTTGAACAAGCATTGTCACACTCTAACAATGTCTGTCTGACTGGTGGCGTTGCGTTAAACACAGTGCTTGCTGGTAAATTGCTTGTGCGCTATCCAAATGCGCGTTTTTTCATCCCAGCCGTTCCTTATGATGCTGGACTGTGTGTTGGCGCAGCGCGACACATGCTACACATTACTGACAAGCAGACGTGGTCACCAGATGAGTCATGGAATGTTCCATATCACGGCGGCGAATATGACGCAACAGCAGATGTAGCTGCGTTCATCTCAGAAAATAGAGACACGATGTCTGTCAGCTCTGCATCTGACGCAGATGTAGTGTCGCTGCTGTCACAAGACAAGATCGTCGCAGTCTTTAACAGAAGATCTGAGTGTGGTCGACGAGCTCTAGGTCATAGAAGCATCTTAGCAAATCCAGCGAGTCATGACATGAAAGATCTTGTTAATGAACGCGTCAAACATCGACAGAATTACAGACCATTCGCTCCAGCAGTTTTGCGTGAATGTGTGTCAGATTGGTTTGAGCTTGATGCTGATTCGCCATATATGAGTTTTGTTCTAAAATTCAAGCCGTCTGCAGTTAAAAAAGTTCCAGCTGTCGTGCATTTTGACAGCACGGCAAGACTGCAGACGCTTACGCAGCTTGACAATGGGTGGTTTTATGATCTTGTCAAGTTGTGGTACAAAACTTCTAACATCCCTATGCTGCTGAACACTAGTTTCAACGACAGAGAACCGATATGTGAAACGCCACAGCATGCATTGCATTGTTTTAAGAACACTGATATTGACGCTTTGTATTTTGTTAATCAAGGTATCATTGTCACAAAACGGAGATAAGATTATGAAATCAATTGCGTGTATTGGTAATGGATTTGTTGGCGGCTCGCTCACCACTGTGTTTGCAGAGCGTGGTGTTAAAGTTTATGTCTTTGACAAAGCAAAAAAACTCGCAGCTGGTGGAATTGATCTGATTGCACAAAAAAACGCTGAACACAATATCAAAACGTTTTTGCAGTTATGTGAAGAAGATCAGAATTTTTCTGGTATTTTCTTCATCGCAGTGCCGACTCCGATGCGCAAAGATGGAGCAGCTGATCTCTCTATCATTGAATCTGTTTTGTCAGATCTAGCTACTGCTCGAGGTTCAAAGAGAGAGCGCATCGCTGTGATCAAATCAACTTGCCCACCCGGATCGACAGAGCGCTGGAATGAGATGTTCAAGACATCTATGCTGAGGATCATTTTCAACCCAGAATTCTTGCGTGAAGCTTCTGCTCTTGAAGATATGCGCAATCAGACGAGAATTGTCTTGGGCGGACCGCGTCCACACATCAATCTTGTCAAGCAAGTGTATGAATCGGCGTTTCCAAACGTGCCAATCATCAAGACGTCTAGCACGACTGCAGAGATGGTAAAATATGTCACAAACATTCATCTCGCTGTTAAAGTTTCTCTTGCAAATGAACTGTATCAGATCTGTCAAGCTCTTGACGCTAACGGATCAAACATTGATTATGATAAAGTCATTGAATACGCTACGCTAGATGACAGACTTGGAAAATCACACTGGAAAGTTCCTGGCCCGATGCCAGCAGATGACACTGGTGAGCCTGCGTTTGGTTTTGGTGGCTCTTGCTTTGTAAAAGATATCAATGCGCTGATGCATCTTGCTAAGTCGCTTGACATTCAACCAGCAACGATGACTGGCGCTTGGCAAAAAAATCTAGAAGTCAGAAAGCAGCGTGATTGGGAAAAGCTTGTGGGCAGAGCTGTCAGTGACACAAATCAATAATGTTGTGAATGTGAATTAGATGAAAAGAACATATCGATCATATGCTGTTGAAGCTTCTGCAAACAAGCTGATCTTAAAGATCAGGATACCGCAGTATATGCACGTGCCTTGGATCCCTTCTCGCACACTGATCAGTCAGATACTTGTTGCACCAACTGAAGAAGAGATGTTGTTGCAATGTGACGTCTTAACATATCTCAAGCAACATCAACCGACTCGGTGGTTAAAATATGCGCAGCACAAGCACCTTCCGATCAAGCTCAAAGTAGCGCAGCCGAGTCTTGTGTCAAATGGCGATCCTCTATTTGAGCTTGAATCAGAAGACAGAGAGTTGTTAACAGACGTAGCTGAATGGATCGTTGAATCAACTGCTGCACAAGCTACAATCATGGCTCTGTCTGACATTCGTGAAACAGTCAGGCGCGTCATGACTCGCGCTGGTGAAGCTGATCCGCTGATCATGTCTGCTAATTCTTGCGTCATGTCTTGCAGAAATTCAGAACAAGAATTCGCAGCTGCGATCGTCTTCAATCAAGCTCCGCTGACTATTGATGGGATCTTAGCGATCGATTCTCCTTCAGTGTATGGTCGAAGTTCAATCATCGCATCTTCAACTATCGCGCAAGAATCAGCTGCAGAGCAGCTTGCTAAGATATCAAATCACGACATTTTATTATGGATGACTCACTCAGAGCGAGAGTTTGAACATGTTTTCAAAAACACAAAATGCACTCCAGTGATCCCGCAGTATCGTGACGTAACATACATCGCAAAACACATTAACAAAAAGAATGCTTGTGGATTAAAATCAATAAGTAAGCAATACGCATTTTATGCTGTGAATCCCTTTGATGCAAAACAAGGATTTAAGAACGTTGTAGATGTAATAGCTTGCTGTCCGACAGAATGCATCGCTGTTGTAGATTTTGCATGTAAGCCATTGATGTTTGATGCTGTGTCAGATAACGCTACAGACACAACTAAATTAGTTGACGTCAATGATGTTGTGACGATCAATCATGACTCTTTCACAAAACTGTTAGCACAATTAACATGACGATCAAAACTGAGACGCAAAATGAACAAGTCGTGCTTCCAACCGGAAGACCACACGTTTCATATTCAGAAGTATCTGAGTGGGCGAGATGTAGCTGGAAGCATAAATTAAAACACGTTGACAAAATCACGCAAGATGAGCCGAGTCCATATCTTGTTTTTGGATCAGCGCTTCATGAAGCGTGTGAATCTCTTTTGCAACATCGAAAATATGACCTTGATAAGCTTAAGACTCAATTGAGCGATGAATGGGAAAAACATAAAACGCACGACAGTTTCATAAAATGGTCGCTACAAAAAGCGACAGCTGAAGCAATTGATATTTTGTCAGAAATTCTTCCATTCATGGATCAGACGTTTCCAAACTGGAAGCTGTTTGAGACTGCAGAGATAAAGATCTATTCGCCGATAGCATCAAATCCTGATATCTTTTTTAAGGGCTACATTGATTTTGTTATAACAGTTCCCAGTTCTCGCGGCGACACTTTTTGGATATTAGACTGGAAGACGTCTTCGCGTGGCTGGTTTAGAGACAAAAAGAGTGACCCAATTCTGTTGTCGCAGATCGTGTTATATCGACATCATTTCACTGCCATGCAGAACATTGACGAGCTAGACGCGAAATGCGGTTACATTGTTCTTAATCGCGGTGGAAAGTCTGGAAATAAATGTGAATTAGTCAAAGTCGCTGCAGGCCCAGTCACGGTGTTGCGCGCTCTGAAAATGGTTGAAAACGCTGTTACGTCAATCAAGCGTGGTATAGCGATAAAAAACAAGGGCGATAATTGCAAATATTGCGAATTCAAAGAAACAACTCTTTGCCCGTAGATTACAGATGAAACGTATCACTATAAAAGCTGCTAAATGTATCGCAGATCAGTTTGACAAAGATCAGGTCATCATTTTAGCATTTAGCAAAAAAGATGGCAAGACTTGGGTGACAACATATGGGCGCACGGTTGAAGACTGTGAACAAGCAGCAATTGGCGGGAATCGGCTAAAACGCGCGATGGGCTGGCCTGAAGATGAGTGTGAGGCTATGCCACCAAGAGCAATATGCAAATGTGGACATGCAAACAAATATCACAAACACTCACGATGTGAATTTTACAATGCTGATTCTGATGGCAAAACAGTCTTTGCTTGCATTTGCACAAAATTCGATTTATCGTCAAATATTTGAGATCAAACATGAGAAAGATTAAAATCTTAACATTATGTGATCACCCTCTGTCACCGACTGGCGTTGGAACGCAAGCGAGATGGCTGATTGACGGTCTGATCAACACAGGTAGATATACGTTTCGCTGTTTTGGTGGCGCTGTCAAACATGACAAATATGACACAACGATCGTGAATAACGATCTTATGATAAAACCAGTCAACGGTTTTGGTGATCAGAATCTGCTGCGCGCGACGCTAATAGCTGAAAAACCAGATGTGCTGCTGCTATTCACAGATCCACGATTCTTTGTCTGGGTCTGGGAGATGTCAGATGAAGTACGCACAGTCTGCCCAATAGCATATAATCATCTTTGGGATTGTGACCCATATCCAGCATATAACACGCCTTTTTATGATGACACAGATCTGATAAACTGCATAAACAAACCGACATACGACATGCTCGTGTCTCGCTATCCAGACAAAGTAAACTTTGTTCCACATGCCGTCCCGTCAGAGCTGTTTCATCCAGAAACAGAGCAGATCAGACTAGCTGCGCGCAAACAGTTGCTTGGCGTCTCAGATGATCAACATTTTGTAGCGTTATGGATCGCAAGAAACGCTCGCCGCAAGCGGCCAAATGACATGCTCGCAGCGTGGGCAGATTTCATAAATAAATTTAAGCCCGCTAAAGGCGCTACATTGATCATGCACACAAATCCAACAGATCCAGAGGGACCGAATCTGTTAGCTACTGCGCAGATGCTTGGTGTAGAGAAATTTATCAAATTTTCATCTGACATAGTCAATTTTGATCAGATGCGTATTTTGTACGCAATGTCTGACGTTGTCATTAACACAAGCATGAATGAAGGATTTGGCGTTCCAACACTTGAGGCGATGTATTGCGGCAAGCCGATCATCGCGCCGATGACAGGCGGTCTGACGCATCAATTGACAGATTATAAAACTGGGCTCAAAACTGGTATCGGTCTTGAACCAGATGTCAGAACATTAATTGGCGGGCAACTTGTGCCATACATCTATGAAGATCTTGTTAAAACTGAGCGTTTCACAGCAGCACTTGCAGAAGTATATGATTGGGGACATGAGAAGCGCAAACAAATCGGCGAGATCGGTAGACAGTATGCAACAAATGAATTTTCAATGAATCGCTTGATTACTTCATGGGATGACTCACTGCTAAAGCTTGTGTCAACGTGGAAAAAACAACCAAGACTGACGGTGATCAAATGAAAACAGTTTTATTGCGCGCTCCAATATTCACCCAGTCTGGATACGGCGTTCATTCACGTCAAATCGCTAGATGGTTATTAAACAATGTCGGACGTGACAGATTGCGCGTGCAAGCACTACCATGGGGCATGACGCCATGGATGTTAAACAGCAAAGACGCTCAAATAAATGAGCTATATGAATTGCTGACGCAGTCCATTACGACAAAATTTGATGTTAGCGTTCAAGTTCAGCTCCCGTCAGAGTGGGATAAGACGTTATCAAATACAGTTGTGGGTGTGACTGCTGGCGTTGAGACAGATCGAGCGTCAGCTGTTTGGGGAGCAGCTTGTAACAGCGTAGACAGAGTGATAGTTCCGTCTGCACATACAATGAATTCATTGGTAGCTGCAGGTGCTGCAAAAGACAAGATCGCGATCGTGCCAGAATCATTTCCGCAAGCGTTTACGAAGCCTTTGATTGATAGTGACAAAATCGATCTTAATCTATCGCCAAAAACATTTGGAATCTTGATCGTCGGTCAGCTGACTCACGACACAATTGAATCAGATAGAAAAAATATCTTTAATGCTATTCGCTGGACTAGACAAGCGCTAGCAAATGACCGCAGCGCTGCAATTGTCTTAAAAACAAACAAGGGCAGAAATACGTCAATTGACAACATCATCATGAGAAACATGTTGGGGCGCTTTGTAGCAGAAGCGTGTCCAAGCGGTCCACCAGTGCACATCGTGCACGGCGATCTGTCAGACGAAGAGATGCTGTCGATCTATACAAATCCAGCTATAAAGTGTTATGTATCTTTGACTCGCGGTGAAGGATTTGGTCTTCCGACGCTTGAGGCAGCAGCTTGTGGCTTGCCCGTTATCGCGACAGAATGGTCTGCACACACAGAATATCTTGGACAGCGATGGATCAAAGTCAATAAAAAACTTGTAGAAATTCCAAAGTCTAGAGTTGACAATGCTATTTTTGTCGCTGGTGCAAAATGGGCTGAACCAGACGAGATCAGTTACAAGCAGAAATTGCTAAAACTCAGAGAAAATCATAGAATCCCAGCTGACTGGGCTGCAGAAACAAAAACTCGCTTACACAGATCACATTCACAAGCAGCTATTGAACTTGAGTGGCAAAAAGCGATCGGCGATCTCTTATGAATCTTTTTTTGTCAATAAGTTTTGTATTGTGTATCTGTGTAACGTCAGCTTCGTTATACGTCTGTTTTGTTTTGTGGAAAAAATACTGGACACTTGTTGATAAAGTGTCAGAAATCAATTCACATATCACAAAACATAGTGAAGCTATAAAAAAACTGACAAAGCGAGAGATATTATCAAATGATCACACCGTGATCTCGTTTGTTAAACACATAGCTGCGATCATGGTGCTGCTTGATGCACTGAGTCAGCTTAATATTACAGAAACTGTGTCAGATGAAAACTCACAAGAAGAGAACTAAATCAGCAACTCAAACCAGCAAGTATTACTTTACAACTGACACGCAAGCAGCGATCGTTGAATTTCAAGAAGAAACAGATCACTCCAAGCGCCGTGACTTGTACAATTTAAGAATCCAGCCTGCATTTACTACGCTAGTAGATAATCTGATTCGAATTCACAAATTTGAAGGTTTGTTTAAGAGCAAAGACGAATTAAAGCACGACTGTGTCACGTTTTTATATGAAACGCTGGGAAAATTTGATAACAAGAGAGGTTCGGCAGCGTTTTCGTACTTTAACGTAGTAGCAAAAAACTGGCTCACTGTCTGTTCGCGTGCCCGCGCGATGCGTTCTAAGCGAATAGTGTCAATTGACACAGATCCATCACGAGAATCAGTCAATAACATTCTAAATCAGCGAACAACTCCATCACCAGACGCAGAACAAGAACTTCCAGATCTCAAAGAGATGCTAGCTGCGATCGCGGCGCAAGAAGCAAGTTTCACAGAACCAGAGCGCAAATGTTTTAATGCAATTCTTCAGATATGTGAAGAACCTGAGATAGTGTGCGACGCTAAAAAGACACATATCTTAGCAGCGTTAAAAGCTTTGGCTGGATATGGTCGAGATTTTTCTGTTGGCATGCAGCGATTGCGCGCAAGATACAAAGCGCTGAGGAGCATTGATGAGTAACATTGAATCATTATCGCAGACAGATTTTAGTGCATTGCTAGAATCCATCTCTACGATGGACGAGCGCAAGCGCAAACTGTGGATGTTGATCTATAAAAATGCGATCGAAGATCGCATGCGAGCTCTTGAACAGTATCAAGACTTAAAAACAATCGTCATCGGAAAATCAACAGAGCACGCAGTTCACGGCAAAACAGTTGCTAGCTTCATTGAGCGCATGAGCAAAGCAAACGATCAGCTGCTGAAACTTGCTGATCTTATTGAAGCTGCTCAAGCTCATGATGAGTCTGCAGACAAAGATACGCTATATGATAATATAGCGAACAATAAGCATGGCGACTAACAGATTTGACAAGCATTTAGCAGAAGGCAGCTCTGAACACGCGCTTAGCACTGAAAGTCGCTATCGCTCAAATTATCTTCAACGATCTCAGTTTCGTCAGATGATCGTCGCAGAAGTGATAACAGATCCAGAATTGTTAGACGAAGCATTTTTTGCTCGCATCGAACATGATTTCGGTCTGCGTCAATCGTCGATGTTGCGACATGCGCCGCGAGATTCCGTGATCGCTTTTCCAAAGATAAACGGAACAGAGCCAGAATCATCTCCCGCTATTTTGTTGTTGCCTCTGTTGAGTCACGTTCGTATGCCGATCAGACCCGGCGAACACGTGCTTGCTCTCTTTGAAGACGCAGAAGATATTGGTTCATATGGATTCTGGCTGTCTAGAGCGCCGTCAGTCAAACACGTTGACGATCCAAACATAGCACATAATTTGCGTGAACACGATCAGTCATTTGTGACTGACGTAAGAAATCCAGATAAAAAGCCAACATATGCATTTTACAACGGCGTCCCATCTGCCGACGGTGTCATCATTGGTGAGACTGCGACACTTAGTGGCCGACAAGATGCATATGAATCTCTGATAACTGGTTCACTAGCAGGATCGGTGCGTGTTGTAGAGCCTGTTGTCAGATACAAGCGGCGCGTTGACGATCTGACACTTGAAGGCGCGAGGGGCGCGCTTGTTGTCATCGGTTCAGAGCGCACTGGCCCAGCGTATAAAAAATCTAAACAGCTCGAGCGCACACAAGAAGATGTTAAAAACAGCGCTGCTATACACATGTCAGTCGGTCGCAATCGAGTTGATGACATAACAATCGTTAGAAACACTCTTGGATTTGATGAAAATGCAAAACATTCGCAGTCTCTCAATTCAAAAGAAGGCGATCATGATTTTGTAAACGACAGCGCGTATGCACACATCTCAACGACGACGAGTAACATTGACAAGTTAACTGGTCTGTCGCAGCCACGCATTTCATTAGGCAGCGATAAAGCGTCTGCTATCATTCATAAATCAGACGATATTCGCACAATCGCTAGAAGAAGCATAAGAGTCAGTGCGATCGGATCAAAGCAAAACAAAAACGACAAAACGCTATTAGATGATTTGAAAGATTCTGTGTTGTTTGACGCAGAGATCAGCGCAGAATCTGGAGATGTTGACGTAGTCATTGGACACGACGTCAGTGCCGTCGCAAAGAACAGCATGAAAATATCTGCAAAAGATGCAAAGATGCAATTTGATGACGGACTCGAGATTGAGTCAAAGTCAATAAAGCTTGCTGGCGACAAGCACCCAGCTCCAGCGTTTGATACATTTTGCAACGCATTAGCTGAGATGATTGATAATCTATCATTAGCGTTATCAGCTGGCACTGCTGGTGGTCCAACAGCGCAAAAACTGAACGGCGCTGAAGCATTTAAAGTAGCTACAGCTGCTTTCATAAAAAATTTAAGAGACGCTGGCACTGCTACTGGCGTCTTTGTGTCGAAAAAAGTGAAAACTGGATAGAATGGCACAGATCTCGTTTAAGAATGTCGGCAAAACTGCAGAGAGTGTTTTTGTTGAGCAATTAGCTGCGCAGCGCACTCCTGTTGGACCAGTCACGCCTCTGCGATTGGCTGGCTCTGGCACAGATCTGTTTAGCATGCATTACACGCTAGCAGACACCATACACGACAATTTGAAAAATCTTCTATTGACAAACAGAGGTGAGAGGCTTGTGCACACAAATTACGGCGCAAATCTTTTGCCGTTAGCGTCTGAATACGTTGACGCAGAGTCATTTGACATAGAAGCAACTCAAAGAATAAAAACAGCTGCTAATAAATGGATGCCATTCATTGAATTAGATGAGTACACGTCTAGTCTCAAAAATGACACTGTCGTAATTGAGATTTCGTACAGCGTTCCAACAATCGGTATTGCGGGAAAAAGATTGCAGATCGAATTGAATATCACGTGATTTTCGCTATTTATCTGATGTGGGAACATTACAAACAATCACACCTCGTCGATATTTAGCGCGTGACTTTGATTCATACAGAGCTGAGATCTTTGAACACGCGCGCACGTTTTTCGGCACAAAGATCAAAGATCTAAGCGAATCTGGTCTTGGCGGTCTCATGATTGACGCGTGCGCGATCGTCGGCGATTCGCTATCGTTTTATCTAGATCACCAATTCAACGAATTAGATCCAGAGACAGCTGTTGAGCCAAAAAATCTACAAAAGCTAGCGCGGGCTGCTGGCATAAAGATGTCAGGCGCTTCACCTGCGCGAGTAGACGATCAACGATTTTTTGTAAAAATTCCCGCAGTTCGCAACGCCGAAACGTGGCACCCAGATTCTACTCTGCTTCCAGTTATCAAAGCGGGAGCTGTCGTCTCAGACGGCTCTGTCGATTTTACTCTTGTAGAAGACATTGACATGACTTTGACTGGCAGCGCCGGCGGGTTGCTTGCTTCTGTCAAAGTGCTTGAGCGAACTGGTGACGGATCTCCAAAATCATTCGCAGTCAGTCAGATCGGATCGTGTCTCTCTGGTTTAGAGACTGACGAGACGTTTTCTATCGGTTCATCTTTTGTTCCGTTTCGACAGATCACGCTATCAAGACAAGACGTCACATCGATCAACTCTGTCACAGACAGCGCAGGTAACACTTACTATGAAGTCGGTGCGCTCACTCATGACACTGTCTACAGAGCGTTAGACAATGCGTCATATAGCACCGATGGCGTAAAATACGCGATAAAACCGACACCAGCGCCATACAGGTTTATCACACAATATGATCCAGCTACGCGTTTGACGACGCTAGTGTTTGGTGGCGGCGATGCTTCATCGCTAGAGAATGACGCAGTGCCAGATCCCACAACGTTTGCGATCCCTTTCAAGGGTCGCAGAGTGTACGATAGAATATCTGTCACGCCAGAAAAACTGTTAAGAACAAAGACGCTTGGTGTCGCAGCTACAAACGTAAGCTTGACAGTGTCATACAGAGCTGGTGGTGGCTTGTCTCATAATGTCGCAGCTAGCAAGATCGCAAACGTCAAATCTGTCAAGATGCTGTTTCCGCTCTCTACGTCGGCTGCGTTAACTGCTGCTGTCAAATCAACGATCGCTACTTCTAATGATTCAAAAGCTTCAGATGGTGAAGATCCGCTTTCACTTGATAACATCAGAGCTATCATACCTGCAGCGCGAGCCGCGCAAGATCGCATCGTCACGCGTGAAGATCTGATCGCTAGAGTTTATTCTATGCCTTCTGAATTCGGTCGAGTCTTCAGGATCGGCGTCAATAACGACAATCTGTCATCAAACGCTGCGCAGATGTTTGTGATCTCAAGAGACGAGAACGGAAAATTGACACAGTCAAGAGACGCTCTCAAACGTAATCTTGTGACTTGGTTGAATCCACACAGGTTGATCGCTGACGCGATCGACATCAGAGACGCTCAGATCGTGAATCTGCTTGTTCAGTTTGAAATCTCTGTGTCTGTTGGCTTGAACAAAGCTACGATTGTGAACAAAGCAGCTGTTGCTATAGCTGCAACGCTCTCAATCAACAACATTGTCATAGATCAGCCTCTATCAGTAGATCTGCTAAAAAGCGTACTATTTTCTGTCAATGGTGTCGCAGCGATCTCGTCTCTGACGATAACGTCTCTGTCTGGCGTGATAAACGGAAGAACATATCCAGGTGTGTTATTTGACACGCAGAGTCAGACGCGCCGAGGGATGATAATCCCGCCGCCAGGTGGGATCTTTGAACTCAGATATCCAGATTTTGACATCGTAGGAAAAGCAACGTAATGATTAGACACTTAACATGTTCAGCTGATGCATATATCTCTGCTCGAGTGATCGATGGCTCTTGGGTCTATGATGGAAACGTTGGAGCTGCAGGGACACTCGACTTGTACAAGTTGTATGATCAGACGTTTTCGATTGTGTCAGGATCTCGCGTTCCAAACACAGAATTGACACGCTTGCTTGTGAAATTTGATGATGCGTGGCTGTCATCATCTGTCGCAAGCAATCTTCTTAACATCAATCATTCATCTTTTAAAGCGACCCTTGTGCTAAAAGATGCGTATGGTGGGCAAGCTGTTCCAGACAATCTGACTATCAGGTTGTGGCCTCTCTCAAAATCTTTTGACGAAGGTGAAGGTCGTGACATTGTCTTGCTGTCAGACAATGACGTAACAAATTGGCTGACAGCGTCAAACGGCATCCCGTGGAGCGTCACGGGATGCGGCCAGATGGGCTTAGCACCAGCTGCCTGTGACTACTTCACAGGTTCTGCTGCAGGGCCATTCGACTTCGTCTCAACGCTTCCAAACGGAACAGAAGACTTAGTCGTTGATATCACTAGAGCAGTCAAAGAGCGCTGCTTGTCAGGTTCAATACCTCAGCTCGCTTTCAGAATTTCTTTAGAATCACAAGCTGAGACAGATTCTGTCACGTATTTTGTCAAGAGATTTTCAACTCGACACGCTCATGACGCTAATCGAAGACCGTTTGTCAAGCTTGAATGGAATGAGTCTGTCTGGGATGACGCACTGACTGCGATGACAGACAAGCACGTCACGTTTATGACTGCGTTTTATGTCGCTGGACGCGCACAAAATATCATCTCTGGTTCTACGACACTGACTGGTGCTAATTGCATGATATTGACGCTATACAGCGGATCATGGTCATCATCTTATTCTGCGTCACAGCATGTCGGCGCTAGTGGCCCAGTGACAGGTCTGTATTCTGCAAGCTTGACGCTGTCATCTGATGACGCTACTGTGTCATCATGGTTAAGTGCATCTGGATCTTTTAACGCTGGTCTGAAGTGGACGTCACTAGCGGGTAAGATCTTGCGAAATAATCAGACTGTTACGTTTAAAGACGTCGCAAGCGGCGTTCCGCTGTCGCTTGAGAGAACGTTTGTGTCGTTTAATGGATTGCGAGCAAAATATTCGCAAGATTCTGTGATCAGCGTTAGATTGACGACATTTGATCCGGGATCACCGTCTATCAGAGTCACTAAAAGTCCGCGCATATCGAAAAACATTCCGATCGCAAATCTGCACATCGGAGTCATAGATGCTATGACAGACGCAGTCGTCATCTCGCCAAATAGCGTGACAAATTCTACTTTAACAAGTTTGACACAAGACGGTCACGAGTGGTCAATCTGCGCTAACGCGCTAGTTTCAGGTAACGCATACAAGCTTATGGCGTACGTTTATGAGAATAATGCGTTTGCTGTCATCGGAGACGCATCACCTGCGTTCACAATAACATGATCAGTTCAAAAATTGATGGGCAGACTCGAAGCGTTTATTTTGATCCAAACGCTGCAAGTGATACGTTTTATTACGACACCGACAACGTTGGCATAACTTCTACGCAGCAATTTTGTGTAGACTGGTCAAACTTTGCAAATCACGTGTTTTTTGGATCTGCTGCAGCAAATCTAAACGTAGCATACGACAAGATCGTCAACGGTTACCCGTATGACGGCACTCGAGAGCAAGTCAATTCGTTTTTAGCTTCACTGACTGGATTTGAGCGATGGTTGCTGACTCAGATACCGTCTTGGGTCGGACATGTCAGTCTGTCATCAAGCTACATCATCGTCGAAGATAGAATCGGTGGTGCTTTTGCTGGCAACGCAAACGAATTGAACACAGGCGGTGCGCTGCTGTCGCCGACGTCTGGTTCTATGAGTCTTGAGATGCGCTTGAATCCCGCGTCGAGTGCATCGCAGATCGTCGCTACAAGTTCTGGTTCAGCGAGTAGATGGACGATGTATGTCACTGCGTCATCGATCGCGACTTCTTGTTCTGTTGGATTTGCTGTGTCAACTTCTACTGCAAAGATGCAAACAAGCTGTGACATTCCGCTTGGTGATTTTTCTCACGTGTGCTGTGTATATGACGCTGATGACACGCTGACTAAATTGCGAATCTTTGTGAACGGAGCAAAATCAGCTGAGTCAAGTGGCAGCTTAAAATCTGTGTTAGACACAGAAGGCAATGCTGTGTTGATCGGTTCTGGCACAGCGTTCACCGCTGGCGCGCTTGGTACAGTCACACCAACAAGAACGTTAACTGGCTGCGTAGACGAATTCAGACTGTGGCACTGTGTTAGAAACGCAAGCGCTATATACGCTGACATGAACAAGCCCATTTATGCACAAGACGATCTTGTTCTATATTACAAATTTAATGAGCCACCGCCACCGTTGATCAGCGGTTCAGTTAGTTCATCAGCTGACATCGTTGTGTTAGACAGTTCTGGTCATGCATTACATGGCGCGATCATAAATTTCACATCAGCAGTCAGAGCAACATCATCAATTGATAACGGAGTTTTATCGGGTGAAAGATCACAATATTCACCAATTCTATTCCCAGAATATCCTGCATCAGTAGCTTTGCGATCTACGTTACTGACGAGTGCTTCTTTGTATGATGATGCTAACCCTAACAACATCTTGCGACTCGTGCCAAAGCACATCTTGCAAAGCGCTCGTCAATATGACGGTGCGCAGACAAACGGCACCTTACACACAACATATAACAGCGCTGGTCTGCCAAGCACTGGGATGATCGGTTCTACGCAGCTGACTGTGTCGCTTCTTTACACGATGGCAAGATTTTTTGACGAGTTAAAACTCAGCATCGATGCATTCAGCAATGTTGATGATGCTTTATATGATGAAGATGACACTGTGCCAGATCAGTTCATCGGCGACATGATCACAAGGCGCGGATTCAGCTCTGTGCCGTCTCTGTTTTCTGACGCAACGCTATCACAGTACGTTATCGGCGATGACATAACTCCAGCAGCGTCTACGCCAGCTAAGACTGTCAGAAATGAATTGTTACGCAGATTTCTGACAAACATGCCAGACATAATCGCGTCAAAGGGAACGCTTCACAGCGTTCAATCATTGTTCAGATCACTTGGCGTAGATCCGAACGGATCTGTGAAACTCAAAGAGCGAGCGACGACTGGATTTGGATTCTTGCGTAACGTTCAGCAAAACTCAAATGATGTCATAGGTTTTGTGCACGCAAGTGGATCGTTGTACGCTCGATCTGAATATCTGAGTGGGTCTAGATTTGAAACTGGTTGGCCAAATCCAGCTGGAGCGATGACGCACAAGACTATGTTTCCACCTCACGGTGTTTCAAATCAGATCAATGACGGTCTGTACACGTCTGGTTCTTGGACTCTTGGTGTGACTGCGTGTTGGCCGTCTGGATCTCTATTTTTGACACAGAGTCTTTTACGTTTGATGTCAACTGGTTCAGCGGGCAGATGTTGTCTTGTCAATGTTGTTGTCACAAGAGACAGCGATGATCAGAACGCGGGCAAAATAACAATGTACGCGTGTCCGTCTGCAACAAGCGGCACAGCTGTCATCACACTGTCAACGCCAACAGTGAATCTGTTTGATGGATTTGCGTGGCGAACTGAGATCTCTTTCACGCGTGACGATCAAGCTACGCAATATGCGTCTTCTGCGTCATACACGCTTTCAGTTGGAACTGCTGATGATATGTCTGTGACACAGTCATTTGTTCCGATCGCAGCAGATAGCGCTTACACAAACAGATCTGTTACATATAATGCGTCTGGTGCGTTTATAGAGTTTGGATCGCTAGCGTTACCCGTCATCGCTGGATTTTTGAATGATTCTAGCACACCTGCAGCTGCTCGCGTTATCGATGAAAATGCATATATCGGTCAGCTGCAGTTTTGGTCAAAGAGCTCTTCTGTAGAAGAATTTATCACTAGAGCGAATGCTTTCACATCATTCGGTTCAATGTCACCTGCACAAAACGCTGATGGCGCAGCTACTTCTGTAACTGGTTCATTCGAGCGACTGCGCTTAGACGTAGCATCTCGATTGAACGCTTCTGAGCGCGTTTCAGATTCGTCTGGATCTGTTACGCTGCTCGATTCTAGCAGATTTTTGCGACACGTTAACGTAGTGAATGCTGTCACATCATCTGACATCGGTCGTCCGATCATGATTTCACAGAAGCGAATCAGCACTTCATATGATGAAGCTGTGTCTTCTGAGAAAGTTCGTGTAGCGAATTACGTCACTGACGCTCAGAACAGTCTGCTTGAAGCTCACCGCGACACGAGATTCTCTATAGAACTGTCTCTGATAGACGCTCTTAGCAAAGCGATGCTCGACATGTTTTCATCGACAGATCCGATCGCTGCAGCGATCGGCGGGCTCGACGCGCAGATGTCACCCGATTATCCGGGTCTCGATGCACTTAGCAGCGCATTTTTTGACAGATTGCGCTCGCGTTTAGATTTTAAGGCATATTTTGATGCGCATCGCTGGCTTGAATCGCTGATTGGGACTCTGTCGTCTCAGCTGATTCCGCGACACGCAACGTTTAACGGAGCGTCATTTGTCGTTGAACCACACGCGCTTGAGCGTGGTAAGATTGAGTATCGCGCAGGCGACAGATATTTGAGCGTTTTACCAATTCAGACTCGACGTGACAGTATCTATTTACAGCAGATTGTCGGAACAGTTGTGCGATAATGAAAGTACAAAATTTCTTCACACAAGAAGACTCAGCGTTCACATTTAATGATGAAGATCGCGCGACGTCTGAAGTGCTTGAATACGCAAACACGTCAGAGATAGACGCGTTCAGACATGGCGTTGAGATACGCACAAACAAGCAATATGTAGCAGGTTCTGTCAAGATCTTGTCTGGCGAGCGCGGGCACGCTCTGACACCGCAGCCAATCGGTCAGTCAACAAATAGCAACGCCGTTAGATTTGACAGATGGACTGACAAAGCTGCGTTTTATCCGCTTGAATTTGTCGCTGCTAATGGTTGGCAAGAACCATTTTACATAAATGACAACGTCGATGACGCGACAATTTATGATGGCGTCATCAGATCTAACTCGTTAGATTACAACAACATATCTGCTCAAAGAACGAGTCGCACAATAGCAACGCTGATAGACGGAAATACGTCACAAATTAATGGCGGTTCATCAAAAATCATGTCTGTTGATGATTTTGACGAACAGAATGCAGGCTATCAATTTAATGATGGAACAGACACAGATGCATCTGCTTCAACGACATTAGAGATCGCTACGATTTGTCCGTATCTTGACAGCGAAAACGTTTGCTACAACGTCTTTAATAAAGAATTTTGGCCAAATCAAGCTCCAGCAGAAATTGATATATCTGTTGTAAATCTTATCATTCAATCAAACGCTCGCGATGATTCATACGTTCAGTCTTGGCAGGCATCTATGCCAGCAGGTTTTCAGTTTGATTCTGGCACAGATTCAATTGCGTTTGGTGATATGCAATACTAGGTGAACAGTGACTTCAATGTATGAAAACTTTTCTCTGATCAGAGATGAATCATCAGTCAGAGCTGGCTTGCTAGAGATTCCATTTGGAAAATTTGTTCGAATCATCTCTGGAAACGTGACTAGCAGCTCGCCATCGGCGAGCACAATGATCAATCTCGGCATCGAGTTTCCTGGTGAGAACGGGATCAAATACACAAGAGCTGCAGTATCTTACTGCGGCGCGCTTGTCTTGCTTGATCCTGCAGATCCGTCAACGACAGCTCTTAATGCTTTTAGCGCTGTGTGCACTGACGTTCTTGACAACAAATCAGTGAAGAGCTCATTTTCGAGTGCAAGTCTTCTGCTGTGCCCATGGTGGGATTCTCAGCAGAGCACTGTTGCTTCAGACGTCTTTCACCTGACTCACTCATACGCAAACCCTCTGATCTTCAGACTTGTTTCATACAGCTCATGGCGACCAGAAGATCTCGGCGGCAGTGAATATCGACTTGATTCATCAGGTGGCGTGTTATATGCTGACAAATTCTATTCAGATCGAGGAAAATGCTCTGTAATCAGATGGTGCACAAGAGAGACAACGAATGACACTGCGCGCGTGCTTCGATATGAAGCGGCGCTCTACGAGAACGGAACTGTAGAATTTAGATACGTGACTCCTGCGCAGAAACAAGCAGCGTCTGCACTACCAACTACTGGATCTGCTGTTGTTGGTGCGTTTTTCCCAAGCGGATCAAACAGATTCAGAGACATGTCTCTGCGAGACGAGCGAGGGATGTATGAATTGGGTGGTTTTGTTTACACTGCTAGCTACTCTAATAACGGCGCTCCTTATTGTGTGTCAAATGACGGTTTCAGAGGTTGGCCAGGAAGCATCAGTGGAAAAGCTACTTATTCGTTTGTTCCACAGATCAGTCTAAGAAAGATATTACCAAGAATTGACATAAAGAAGCGCTCCAATCTAGAATTCACGCCCTCATACAACGATCGCAGGACTGTGTTGGCTAACACTGGCTCTGTTGACGCGCCGATCGGTCTGTCGTTTCTTGACATTCAAGGTGACGGATCGCAGATTTACGATCTGTTTCGCAAACAGACGCATTGTGTCAGATCGCGATCTATGAATGATTTAGAGTTTTTCACGCTTCCAAGCAAAGCGATATCAGCGTATTGTGACAATGACATTGATGACAGCGATCTGCGGCTCGCGTCAGCGTCATCAATTAACACAGCTGTGCCCAACAGCACAGTTCGGATGTCATCACGTCACTCGATCAAGCTGGCGTTCAAAATCGCAAGAGAAGCAAAATTTTTGCCAAACATCTCAACTGGACTCGTGTTCGATCCAGACAGCGAGTCTTTTGTCTTAGCTGGTGTTGACAAGATCGTTATCGCAAACACAGAAGCTCGACGAGCTGCTGAAGACAGTTTTGGTTTTAATGCTGTCGGTCATTATGTTGCGTCTGGCACATATGTCATATCGTCGCAGTCGCAATCAACGTTGTCACCTGGTCTGTATTCTCCAAGCACTCAAGTCAGCAAAGCAGATCTGCTGTCAACGTTTTATAACACGTCTATCACGCTTAGTGATGGCGCTATTTCATTTAGAACGTTTAACAGCAATGTTCAGTATAAGCCAATCAAAACTCAGATCAAAAGACCGTTTGCTGTTGAAGCAGTTGAATTAGAATTACCGATAAAAGCGAATGATGCTTGGTTCAGAGATCTGACAAAGATAAACGTAAACTTTCCAAACCAATCATACTCTGGCTGGAATCTTGGTGGGCCAGGTGTCACGTGTATCTTGTTAGTCGACAGAGGTTCATCTCTAAAACGCTTTAGAGACATCATCGCTACCGGCTCGATCACGCACATAACAGACTATCAAACTGTGTCAAGCTCTGTGACTTCGCTGGGCGGATACGCTGCACTAGTGAATCCAGTTGGGTTCAGAACGTGCGGCGGAGATCCCGCAGCTGTTGTAAACGCTGTCAGCGGTCCATACACTGGTAGCATCAAACTATTTATGCCTGTCTCTACTGCGATTGGCAGTTATATGGCGCTCACAGGTTCTACGACGACTGACACTTTTTTGAAAACGTTGCCGCTGAGTGAAACATTACCAAAGAGCAATCTGTCATATGATTGGGTGAACGCGATACCAGTGCATCTAACGCCATTTGGAAGATCACATGATGGCATATCAATATCTGCTAGATCGTTTGTCGCTAGAGAAGCTGGCGCAAGCAATGATATCAAGCAAAGATTTTATATCACTGGTTCTGCTCTGACAGCGCTGTCAGCATCACTTAATGGTTACACTTCTGTCACATATGCTGGCGCAGCGCATGACGTCGCATCTTCACCGTCACCATATATCTTGCTGCCAAATGATAACATCAGAATCATGATCTCTAGATCTAGACCGTCATGGACTGGCAGCGGGATCAGTGACACTAGCTTCGATCGTGGTCTTGACACGCAAGCTGAACCGATATTTGGCATCTCACTCGGTGAGATGCGATTGAATCTTATCGGCAGATATGTGAAAGAGGGTGAACTCACGGAGATTCATGAAGATCACGTTTCAGAAAACATGATCGGCGACGAACCAGTCGTAGATCAGTTAGAATTTTATACAAATGGTGAGCGATTTGGCACGTACGTAGATGATTACATCACGGGCTCATATCTCACGCAGACGCCAGCTGGATTTGTTAACTCGGGCATCAGGGGCAAGATTTTCAGCGTCGCTAATGCATCTAGTTCAGCACAGTTTGACACGTCATTATATTCAGTCGCGATCACGCGACCGTCATGGCTCGCTGGCAGCACACACATAAACTCTACAGTCTGTGAAGAAGAGCGATATTATGATTCGATGTTGCCACCGATCGATCAGATCGCTAGAAAAAACGGCGCTTCAGTGCTTTATCAGGGAGCTGGATATTACGTCGTGAACAGACCGACAGCTGTCATCTTTTATGACATCCCGACAGAGCACACAGCTTCTATCGCTCCATACTCTGACAACATCTGGTCAAAAGCGTTTCCGTTTGAGCCAAGATATTCAGCGCTGCAGCGGCGCACTGACATAACAACTTTCTATAACTGCGATCTTCGCTTGCAAAATGGCACTGTTGCAAACATAGGCGCGCTGATAAACGACGGTGTCGCAAACAACCTGATCACGATCAGGATGCAGCACAAACCTGGTATCACAGCTGCAGTTTCGCCATCATCACCAAATGAATACTTTTTCTATCCTCTTGACGCAGTTGGAAACAATCCTCCGAAAGTCATAACAGGTCCAGTGACAAACATCTTTCAGTCTAAGACTGATCTGATAAAAACGCTCTATGGCACGGGAGATCTGAACACGATCATGATCACGGGTTCGTCAGGCCCGATGGGATCAACAAACGCTCCAGATTATGTCAGCTATAGTTTTGATCCGCCATCTTCAAGAACGTATTCTTTTGGAGCAAAACCGATCATTCGTGGTTGGAAATATGGGCTAATCAGCGGTTTGAGAACTGTGACAAGAGCTGTCTGGAGACGAGATCATTATGGGCAGTTCAGAGACATGCTAGAGCAGCGCATTCACACAAAATTCGCAAACGATCTTGATGGTTCAGTCTCTGAGAGTCCAGCGTCAGTCTTGTTCTTAGACGCTTACAATCGAGACTACAAAGATCCGTCTGCGACAGATTCTTCTAATCTCAGCTATGAGGCAACTTCTTCGCTGCCATATTTCGACGGCGTTGTCCGAAATCGGTGATGTTAAGAGTGCCAAACTCATTTGGCCCGATCGTGTATATCACGCGCTTGATCCCGTAATTTGCGATCGCTCTCGCACACGTCTTGCATGGCATCGCGAGAGCGATCTTGCCAGGAGACTGAGTGATCTTGTTATCTTTTGTGATCCTAGCGACGAACATCTTGCATCCGCGCAAGTCAGTCTTCTGACGAGCGCGAAAGATAGCTGCGACTTCTGCGTGAATGCTGAAACAGTCAGGATTGTCTGTCATGATCGCTGTGTATGCATTCATCTTTGGAAGATTGCTAGACCACGAGATGATCGAGCCACCCTTGACTATGACAGCTACGAGATGAGCAGTGAGCTTGTCACAAGTAGTCTTCACTCGCTTCACAGCGCTCACGAGATGCGGCGGGAAGCCATGACACTGTTCAGATATGATATCCACCAACAGCCTCCAAAACAGCGTTCATAAATCGCTTGTTCGCACACGGTGCAGTAATTCTATTGATCAACCAAGCCATGACTGTCGTGCGTCGATCGATGATCGCAAAAGCACCGCTCGCAAGCAACGCATTTTTCATTTTCTTGACAGCTGAAGCCATCTGTTTGCGATCATGCGCGAGCGCTTTGATTGGCAGCAATTCTTGCTCTGCGCTACTGCACCAGATTTTTAATCGCTTCTGCAGATCTAGCACTGCCGATCTCACTGTGTCTGTCAGAAACGTGCTAGCGATGATGTCATCAAATGAATCACTGACGATCGTCTGCAGCGCAGTCCTTGGTGAGCGATTCAGCAGCTGCTGCGCTGAGTTAGCTACGCAAAATTTCGGACACTTCACTTTCACTCGATTGAAGACGCCATCAGTGATCTCGACTACTACAAATCCCTCGCGCTCTTCTGGTTCTGCATCTTTGATTGATTCTGCTAGAGAGTCTAGCGAGTCAAGAGTCATGTCTGTGTACGCATGCTTGACTCCGATCAGATTCGCTGCGTCTCTGGGATCGCTCTCAGTGCCATCAGCGACGCTGATGATCCCAAGCAATATCAGCTCGTCAGCTTGGTGATTCACTACGTGTCGATTTTTTGGACCGACAAGTTCAAATACGTACGTCTTTGACTCGTCAAGCAAAGACACGTCTTTGTCTTGCCACAGACGCCAGAAGAGTTGAGCGTACGTCATGCCGTCATAGCGCGGCATGTCAGCGTCAGGCACAGATCTAGTCGCGATGTGCCACACGCCGCAGAAGTGATACATGATGATAAGCGTGCCATCATACTTGATCTGCACAAATGCTTTAGACGGATCTGTGATCGTTGCGCCATGTTGACCAGCGTTAAAGAAGCGCTTGAAAGGTCTCGCTACGACGCGTGGATTTTTGATCACATCACACTCTGTGATCGCTGAGTCAGACGCGATCACCAAACCTCTGCACAGAGATGCGATGTTGTCAAGAGGATCAGCTTCAGACTGATCATATGTGAGAGAGACTCGAGTCTTATCGCAAGATATTTTTGCATAGATACCGCGAGCTTGTAGCGTGATGAGAGGCTGCTGTCGCAAAAGCGACAAAAGATCTGTCATAGTGTTGTCATGCATGATATCTTCACAGTCCAACCAAAGCGCCCATCGATTGCAAGAATCGCTGTCATTTCGTGATCGACAGCGATCGTGATCGCGAGCACGCAATCTTTGTATACTGTCTTTGTGCCGCGAAAATCTTGATCTGTCGACAGGCAGAAATCTTTTGTTGTGATGATGATCGCGCCAGGTGACAGCGCTTGATTCATAATACTGCTTGCTTTTTGTTTATTCACAGATTATCGCAGAACGTTTGGGATCTTTAATTTGAGATTCTTTCCAACGCGTTTGTAATTCGTTCCTGCGCAACGCTGGTGATATTCGTCATACAACCCAATGTTCCCATCGTCTTTGATCCACTGGATCTTGAACACAGTTGTGTATAACCAGATACCAGTGTCAGAGCAAAGCTCTACAAGAACGTTGTCACCAGTTTTCAACTGGAAGACACCTGTAACGCTGACCGCGTCTTGCAAGTGATCGATGCTAAATTTCTGCTTCTCTGTTTTTGGCTTGATGAGCTCTTGGATCTGCTCTTGTTCTGTTAATGTGCTATCTTCAAAAGATGACAACGATCACCCCTGACATGTCTGCAGACAGTTTGTGATGTAATACTTGCAAAGTGCACCATTTCGCGACTTGTCGATGCAATTCAAGCAAGTAGCTAGTGGGCTCTCTCTAGAACACTCTTCTGATGCAATTGTGCAATTGTATAAAACGCAAACATACGCCAAATTTGTACAATTTTTTGCTGCATCGTTGCTCCCTCCGTCAGCTACATCAGACATTGAATTTGCTGCTCCGTTGCTCTGACATTCAGAGACACCACGATCTGCACATGGATCATAGTCAGAGTTTGGTCCAGTGCAACTTAATGTGAGCAGAGCGATTGTTCCCAACAGATTACGCATTTTTCTCCCTTAAAGCTTGCTTGACGTATTCGTACAGCACGATATGTGCTGTCATAGCAGTGTTCAAGCAAAATCCAATTCCTGGCATCGGTATATAGATCAGATCATCAGCAGCGTTAACTATGCCCTCTGGTACTCCAGAGGTTTCATGTCCTGCAATGATCACAGTATCTTGTGTCATGTCAAATTTGTAATCACAAATTGATTTTGCGTTTTCGCGCAGCTCAACAGCTACAAGTCTTGATCCTTTGATACTCTCTAAAAAATCTGCTGGATTCTTGTGTTGAATGATTTTCACATAATCTGACGTTGATCCGCTGCGACTGCGCAGCTCGTCGCGCTGTGGGACGTGACCTATCACGTGAACTGCTTGCGCTCCAAAACACGCCGCAGATCTCACTATCACGCCTATGTTTATGTCTAGCTGAAATTCAACAGATGCGATGCTGCATCGAAATTTTGCAGCTGACTCACTCTTGCGAGTGTAGCGCTGTATTCTCGTCTCTGACCGCGACATATTGCACCGATTCATTTTGAGCTCGTGGCGTTGCAGACTTAGCCAATGCAAGCATGATCACTGCAGCAAGAAAGAAAAAGATCCCGCAAAAAGCTGGAAGCTCTATGTTTTTGCCCAGAATTTTCTGAGCGATCGCGCCAGCGAAGACACTGCCAGACCTGTTGATCGGCACTGAATATGTCTGCTCTGTCTTTGACATCATGATCATCGGGCCAAAGATGCCAGTAGCTTGTGCCAATATTCCCATAAAAAACGCTTTGATCTGCGTCTCTGTCGGCAGACTAGAAAAATCTGTAGCGTCTGTCACTAACAGACTGGTGACACTTATCGTCAACATCAAGAAGCAACACATGAGCTGTGATGCACACAGAAATCTGAAATTCTCTTGATTAGATCCGTAATGTTTCATGTTTACGAAATACGCACAGATATACAGACCTAATATGACGAGCCATCCTGTGCCCGTTGGCAAACCAACACCCATGATGCTGCAGAGCACTGCGATAAAAGCTAGACAGAATCCAATCCATGTGTTTGTTTTGACAGGCCTATTATGTATCCCGTCACTAACTGGAGCCATCAATAAGACACTGCCTCTAGTCAGAAGTAACATTGTTATCAGCGCAGCTCCGGTGTACATGTAGCTGGCGTTTGTTGTCAAGCTGATAGTTGCGCTTGCGCAAGCCATGCCGACGTTCGTTGCAGTGAATTTTAATTCTTTCCAAAAAGAGAAGATGTCTGACGGTTTTTTTGAGCGAAAAGCTCTATACGCTCCGATCAGAAAAAACTCTAGCACGGTCACGACACAAGCAGCTGCAGATGTGAGTATCATTATCTGCCATATCTTAGCTTTTGTGCCAACTTGCTTTGACAAGATCGCGTACGGTATATACGCGATCACATACAAAAGAAATGAAAGCCACAACCAAGGATTTTTAACGATTCGATCTTTACACTTGTTAAAGACAAGTTTGATCGAGTTTGCCAAGACCGAGAGCCGCAGATTTGTGTTAGTCTTCAGCATGTTTTGACTTCTTCATGTTAACTAACCCTGACTCATCGAGTCGGGCAGACATGACATCTGCCCGCAAGCAATTAGTGATTCTTATTTTGTTTCAGAGATGCCAGCTCCAGCTTTGTGCATGATGTAAGCGCCGATCACAGACAGTCCGATCAAAGCTGTGAACAGCCCGCTGTAGCCAAGTGGTGCTTTTAGTGCTCCGATCGCGCCAGAAGCAAAGTGTCCGACAGCGTTTGAACCAAACCAGAATCCCATGTGCTGCGCGAGCTTTTTGTGCGGCGCAGCGTGTCCGATCAGCGTCATGATCGCTGGTGAGATCATCAATTCTGCCACAGTCATCTTGAAATACATAGCGATGATCGGAAACATGCTAGCTTGTCCCGGTTGTGACAGCAAGACGCTGATCAACACGTTCACAAATCCCAACGCGATTATCAGCATCCCGACGACAAGCTGTCGCTTAAACGAGAGTCCCAATCTTGTAAAGAACGTCGGGACTCTGCTGCCGAGCATGATCACGAAGACAGAATTCAAGCCAGAGAACAGAGTCGGCTGAATTTCATATGACATGAAGTGTCTGTCGATGATGTCGCGAGCATAAAATGTCAGACTGCCATTAAACTGATTAAAGACAGTCCAGAAGATCGCTGCGGCAGCGTACACCATGTACAGCGTTTTTTCTGACGCAGAAAGTTTGATGTCAATGCGTGCATCTGCAGACGGTTCGGGATCTTTCTCTGCAGCTCTCTGAATCAGTTTTGATCGAGCGATGATCGCTGTGAGACCAGCAGCAAGACCAGCGCTAGCGAAAGCTGCTGGCCAACCCAATGTCGTGCGCGCTAACTCACCGACAAGAGGTGCTAGCATCGCTCCGACGTTTGTGGCGATGTATAGCTTGTAAAAAGCAGCTGTTTTGTTTTTCTGATCTGCTATCGCTCCGCAGATCGCTGTAGCTGACGGCTTGTAGAGTCCATTTCCGATCATCAGCAAGATCACTGCAAGTAGAAGAGGCGCAGCGATCGCAAAAGACACATAGCTCATAGCTAACGCTGCGGCGCCAACTGCTAGTGCTTGTTTGCGACCGACTCTGTCAGACAAGATGCCACCAGCGATCGGACCGATATATGCTGTCCCGCTGATCACACCAGTTAAAAACTGCGCTGCGGTTGTTGAATAACCCAATTTCTCATTGAGATAGATCGCGATGAGGTCTAAAACAAGATAAAACCCCATCCGCTCCGCTCCATGTCCAAGCAACAACCAATTTAGCGCCTTGTTCATCTGTGAATCTCCATTAGTTGAGACGTTCTGATACTAGATTAGACAGCATTTATTAAATTGTTTGCATAATTTATTTTTTCATCTGTAAAATCAGCAAAATGTTTGCGCGTAACGCGCAAAATTCGCAAGTACACTGCATCATCTGGAGAGATAGAGCGAGTTCGTCTGGGCAGACGTGAGCGCCAGACATGATCGTTAAGGTGAGCGCGACTGTGTATAGCGTAAACGCGATATGCATCTTATTCTTCAAGAAGAAGTGATGCTTCTTCATCGCTGACGGACATGGGCGCAGACAAATTAGTTTTTCTCGCTAACGTAGCAAGATTTTTCAGCGAGTGCAATTTTGACAGCTTGTCTGCGTATTTTGAATCTATTGCTGTTTTTGCTGATTCGCTCACGTGTTCTGCGTAAATCAACCAATCTTTTAGAGATTTGATTGGATCTTCTAGTGAAGATTGTCTGTGATCGCTACACGCGTAAGCTGGAATCTGCTCAATCTCAGAGCGAATCGCTTCATTTAATGCAGAGATGCGTCTCTCTGCACAGATCAAGACATCATATGAATTTATCATTGCGCTAGCCATGTTTCATGTCTCTTTCAAAATAAGATCTTGCGTCGTGCAGCGACTGCTGCGTGCCAACATCAAACCACTTGCTCGCGATCTTGATCGCTAGACACTTATGTGATTTGATCAAGCGCTCTATCATAGAGCCCATGTTGTCTGACGGTGACGTCTGAACTGTCGTGAGAAATTTCACAGCTTTGCTTGACAGAGCGTATAGCGCAAGAGCTGCGATGTCTGACTCAGGTGAAACTGGTTTTTCAGCAAATGACGTGACAAAATTTCTGTCATCAAGCGTCACGATGCCAAATCTCGACGCGTCAGATCTGTTAACTGTCTGAGTCGCGATGCACACATCTGCGACACCAGAACTGATAGCAGTCTTTGATGCTGAGCAGAAATCACTGATCTCTGTGTCACTAGAGAACACGTTATCGCTCGCTGAGACGAGATTGCACGTTTTAGCATTAAGAGATCTGAACGCTAGCTGAGCGTCTGCGACTGCGCCTCGGGCATCATCAGCTGATGACATACCATTGTCCACTGTTGGGCACCCGATGACTTGATACTGAGACAAAAATCTGCTGTTTGAGACGATAACGGTATTGTCTGCGTTCGCACCAAGTTGACGCATCAGCTTTGACACGATCGTCTCATCACCGATTTTGAGCAGTCCTTTTGGAAGAACTCTCCCAAGTTCACCAAGTCTTGTTCCAAATCCAGCAGCTAAGATTGTAAGCGTGTGTGATTCTGTCATTTTCTTTTCAACAAGAATTTTTCACTGTGATACTTCAATATCACTCTTCCGACACCTTTCGCAAATCGTTCAGTTGCAGTCTTCACAACAAAACCCTCTTTGATGTTGTGTCCAAGTGAAGACTGACCGTCGGCTAGGCTGACTAACGATTTAGACCACAATCCGCTGTAAAGTCGCGTAGCCGTCGGAATGTCAAGTGACGTTGCGAGCGATTCAAACTGCTCATCTGTGAGATATGACATTGTTGTCTTGTCTTGTGCTTCAAATAGCAAGAGTCCCGGATTGTCTCTAGTGAATCCATATTTCAGATCTTTGCATCCGACGATCTCTCCAAACACGACTGTGTTTGGGTGCTTTTGCATCTTGTTCACAAGATCGTATTTTTTCGCAGCGATGTTAAATATTGAATCTTCTTCTGGTGTGATGATCGCTCTTCGCGAAGCTAAGATAAATTCTCTGTCAAAGAGAAACCTGATATTGTTTCCGTGAAACTTCTCTCTGATGTGAACTTCTTCGCCTTCGCGTAAGACGTCCGGCCATGAGCGCAAGTTGTCTATGTTTGTGTAACGCGGCAAGACAAGCATGTCTTCTGGCGTTTCACGTTCATCATCTGAATCTTCTGGTGGCTCCCAGCGCTTTATGTTGAGTGCTTCTGTGACATCGTCACCCTCTGACATCTCAGGCGTCGCTCTGATAAGAGCGCCCATAGAAAACACGCCCCTGATCTTTCGAGCTCGGATCCTGCCGTCGTTTCCAAATATGTGAGCAAACCTTGCGTCATTCTTTGGAAGAACAGCAGTGATCGGGATATACACGCCAAGATCGCCCTCTGATATCTCTCCGTCTTTGACGATCACGTTATAATCAAACACTTTTGTGACAAATAGCGTGTCTGCATCAAAGTGCTTGTCTAACTTGCCGACCCTTACAACTGTAGCTTTGAACGTAGACATGTTAGATCAACTTTCTGTGAGAATAATAACTCAATCAAATTAAGTTTGCACTGTGCACATTGATATTTTAGATCATGACAAAACAACAAAAAATCTTAGCGATAGCTGCGTCTGCATTGCTTGGAGCGTGCGTCAGTCTCTCAACTCTGACAAGTGATTTTGCTGATCGCTCTAGCGTTGCAAGAAAACTTGACGATGGAAAAACTGAGCTGACACTAAAGTGTCAGAGAGCAAGTTTAGAGGGCGTGCAGCTCGCAAAACGTGACGCGATCGCTGCACTTCTATCAAAGAAACGCGCATCAGAATTGCGTGATGCAGTGTATGAAGCGTGCAAACAACCAACAGAGGTGCAACATGACATGGTTAGCAAGCCTATGGTCGATGGCGGCGTCGATGCTCACAAAGTGGACGCGCAATGAAGAGCGACGCGCAGACGCTGACGAACAAGCTATCATTGATGATATCAAAGCAGCAGAAGCAAAGCGCGCGAAACAAGATCAACCCAAATGATCTCGTTTATTAGAGACAGACACCACAGCGATGAGCGCGCACAGCGCAGCGACACACAGTCCCAACTTGTAAGACGATATTGACCACATCCCTATCTCATTTCTAGCGAACCAGATCGCTGTGATCAAGACTGCTAGTGGCGTCGTCACAACATAGAACAGACCAACATTTCTGCCGGGAACTCGAAAGCGCCCAGACGCGGGAGCGCTCTTCAGTCTTGTCGTGACTAGAGAGATCGCTTGCAACGCGTAGACGACGCCATATAAGATCACGTCAATCTCTATCAGACGTTTTAGCCCAATGCTCATGCTGAGCGCGTATATGACGCAAGACACGATGACAGCGACATATGGCACTCCTCGTGAATTAACAGCAGACAACGCTTTTGGCAGAATGCGATCTTTAGACAGAGCTTTCGGTATCTGCGCATATGACGTAACAAGTGAACTGAACATCCAGACACCGCACAGCATCCCACCGATCGCCGTCCAAGCTCTTAAAAACCTGCCGCCAATGGTCTCTGCCACGTCAACCCAAGAGCCAACTACCATTGATGTAGTGTGATATTTTGAAGCTACGTAGATAGCGCTAGCGTAGCAACACGTTGTGATCAGAACAGCTAGAAATATGCCACGCGGGTATGTCTTGCGTGGATCTTTCACTTCTTTTGCTAGAGTTGACGCGTTATCCCAACCGAGATAGTTCCACAGACACATCAAGATCGCGATCTCTTGTGACGTCTCTGTGTTAAGAGGTGAAGTGACGCTTGGCATCCCGACTGCACCAAACAACATGATCACAAACGGAGCTAGCAAGATCAGCATTATGAATGTCGCTGCGTTGCCGACAAACTTGATCCCAAGCATGCATAGCGCAGCGCAGCAACAGATCATCAGTGATCCGATCAGCCACGCTGGTGAAAACAGTGATATGTCTGTCCCTAAAGACGGACAGAGCTTTGCAAGATAGATCACAAACAGCGATGGGTAGATAGCCATGTCAAAGAAGCTCATCGCTAGCGATGACCAAGCAGTCAGCGCTGCCATGAGTCTGCCGTTTGACGCTTTCACCCACTCATAATATCCACTCTCAGACGGATTAGCAGCAGCCATCTCTCCGACAAGAAATGAGATAGGGATCGCCCAGACTAGAGGTGTGATGAGTATAGCGACGAGCGCAAGCTTCCAACCGAGAGAAGCGACTGTCTCTTCAAGAGCGTAGGGTCCACCAGAGACGATAAAAAATATGATGGATGCTAGAGAGAGCGAAGACAGCTTGTTCACAGTCAATACCTCGATCTGTTTTGCGCAGATCGAAAATATCAACTGTTTGATAGCTTATGCACAGCTAGAGAAATTTTGCAGAGTGCTCACGACTTGCGGCGCACCTTGACAGAATGCTGTTGCGCTGATCTGTTCAATGACACACAAGACGTCTTGAAATGAATCAAGCTCAACAGATTCAACAGTGATCGATTCTGCATCAGAATCGAAGCTGTGAATTGTGAGACACCAGATCTTTGTCGGCGAGTCAGGTGAATCGCTGATCTGCTTGACGTCCAACACAGTCTTGTCAAGAACGACAGAAGATAGATGTTGAACGCAGCGATTTGACGTCCCACAGCACTCATCTTCTTCACATTGATACGAAGCGCTGTATGACGATCTGACATCACCAAACATGTCTAGACGCGATCTCGTCATGCTGTCAATCGCTTGATTCGGTCTCCAGTCAAGCAGATCTCTGATGATCTGAAGCGTCGCCGCAGTTCCGATCATCTCGATCGATAGCGATGGTCTGTCATCAAAAGACGCAACAACAGAGAATCCTCGACACATATTGCCTGATTCATCTGCTCCAAGCGCAGAGAACACATAGATGATCTGAAGCTTAGATGGACTCGTTGGTTTCAGAATGACGACTGGGATCGAGCCTTTCTCTAAGAGACACAGTTCTGCAGTCACGTCAGTTCGAAGATTTTCGACTGATTTTGCGATGACTGACAGAGACTCTGTCGGATTCGCGCGAGGTAGCACTGTCTTCAATGTTTGCATGTCTATCGTTCCTCAGATTCACGATAACCAATTTTATCGTGTTCAACACTTGCACATTTCTATTTCGCTGTTGAGCGTTTTTACAGCGCTTTCAACAGCGCTTTCATACACAGAAAAATCAGCAGATCGCGGTAATTCACCGCTGTCAACAAGAGATTCAACTTGTCGCTTGACGATGCCGATGTCGCGGCCAGAGAGTCCCCATCTCTGGATCAGCCAGTCTCCAAATCCTTTTCTCAGAGCTTGAGGGACAGCGTCTTCTGTTATGACGCGCTCCATCTTAGCCAAAAGAGCGTCAGCGTTTTTTTGAGCTCGCTTGATCTTCACTGGATTTCTTGTTGTCAGATCTGCTTTTGACAGAGTCATCAGATCTGATGCTCGATCGCCGCACTCTTTTACAAACCTTCTGACAGCTGAGTCAGACCACTCTTCTGAGTGTTCTGCTGGACGCAGGTGATGCGCTACTAACCATGACACGCTTTCAGTTAGAGAGTTGGGTGATTTGGCGTCACGTAGCATCGACTCTGTGAGTCTTGCACCAACTATTGGGTGATTGTGAAACGTCGGCCCTTTACCAGCGACGATCTTAAACGTCGCGGGTTTTCCTATGTCATGCATCAGAGCTGCGAGTCGCAGCGTCAGAGTGTTGGGAACGCCACTGATCACTGCTAGAGTGTGTTCCCAGACGTCTTTGTGCTTGCGATCTGGTTCTTGAGAGAGCGCGATCATGTCTTCTACAGTCGGAATCACAAGATCCAGCGCGCCACAAGCCTGAAAGACTCGCAGACCAAGCGTTGGATTTTTCTCAGTGAGGATCACTGACAGTGCTTCAAACGCTTCTTGAGAAGAGAGAGATCGCTCACACTTAAACGCAGCGCAAGCTCTGATAGACGCAGCAACGCCATCGCTGTGTAGTGTCATAGACGTAGAAGCTACCCACAGAGACGCAGCGACAGCGTCTCTTTGATTTGAGAGAGTGTGTGTCATGTGCGTCTAAGTCTCATGCATGAAAGCCCAAAACTGCCTCAGATCTTTTGTGCGTTCCTCAGTCGCGGCATATGACCCGTCTGTGAACAGAGTGCACATGATCATGACGTCACCAAGATATTGTTTGCAACCAGACGCAAGAACAAACGCAAAACACGTGAATTTGTTGCTTTTTTGCTCTGCTTCACTAAGTTTTTTACGAAGCTGTCGATCTTTGAGGTTTACAAGACATGACCCTGGCGGTATGTCATTCTCGATCATGAACTGATCATATCAAACTTGTGTGATCTTTGCACTGTTATTTGCGTGCTGCCATTTTTTGGAGCTTGCAACCAGACTGGAGGATCTTATATCGAGACGAGCACTCTACACCGATCGGCTCTCGCAGATCTTGCAAAGAAACTGTGCAAGATACGTAGCCGTCAGAATCAGAGTCGTAATTCATGCACGAAGCACCCATGACGTTATAGCCCAACTTTTGAGCGTATGCTTTTGCTTCTTGTTCAAGAGAAGACACATTCTCAACGCAACCACTGACGCTGATCACCATGCACGCAGATAGCAAGTGTTTTCTAAATTTGTTTAGCATGAGCATTATCATATCTATGATTCGTAATCAATACACAGAATTGTTTGTGCATGTCTAAAATGACGCGTGATATGATTTGATCATGCAAGCACACACAAATCATATCATGCAGACAGTTAGCGACGTGATGTTTTTCAGGCATCTGCTGGCGAAAAACAAATTTTTAGCAGCTTGTTTTCTGATCACGCTTTACATCGCTTCAAAATAAATGAACATCTTCATTTTAGACAGCGATCCGACTATCGCGGCTCAGTCACTAGCAGATCAGCACATCAACAAGATGATCGTTGAGCATTGCCAGCTGTTAGCGACAGCACACGACAAAGACCTCTCACCGTACAAGCACACTCACTTCAATCACCCTTGCGCAAAGTGGGTTAGAGAGTCTCTGGCAAATTACGTCTGGCTGATCCAATGCACTGGCGCACTGATCGACGAGCGACATCACAGGTGGCCCGATCGAGCCATTCACAAATCTGAAAGTGTGTGGTTGTGGTACGCTGAGAATGCTGACTTGATCAGTGTCAACAGCACAGATCTGACGCCATTCGCTCAGGCGATGCCAGACATCTTCAAGTCAGATGACGCTGTGAAATCATACAGAGCTTACTATAAAGCACACAAGCGAATGCTAAATCACAAACCAGCTTCGTGGACAAACAGAGAGACGCCCAGCTGGCTCAGCGACTAGCTGGCGTCTGCAGCTTTGGTTTCCACCGCACTCGCTTCTTTGGCAGATCTCCAGAACACATCTTCACAAGCTGCATCTGATCGTGAATCGTGGCGTAATGTACGTTACACGGACCGTACAGATCACCAGTCTGCGTCAGAATGACAAACTGCACTGATGTTGTTTTGCTATTTTGCTCGCGAGTGACGCTCAGTATCATTCCGAGTCCTATGTTCTTGTGTTCACTGTTGATGACAACACCAGGCATGATGTGTTCTGTCTTCATGTATTTTTGCGTGTAAAGATTATATAGAGAAATCGAGAAGTTTTAGTGACGCAGCTGCTTTGTCATCGCTGCAAGCAGAAGCCATGCTCTGTAAATTTGAGAGCTGGCGCCTGATCTCACTGACTGGAGTGTTGGTGCGAACTGACCATTCTAGCAGAGCTTTGCGTATCGTGATGATAGCTTCAGTGTCAAGCATGCGTGATCTCCCGTAAGATAAATGTATTTTGTTTCGCAAAAGAATGCACTTCTTCTAAGAACATCTTATAATCTAAGATGTGAGCTGCTCAGATGACCGAGAGTCGCAGCTAAGCGTCAATTTAGCTGAGGAAAGTCCGAGCTTCATAGAGCACAGCGCTAGTTAACGACTAGTCAGAGTGATCTGAAGAACAGTGCAACAGAAAGCAAACAGCCGAAGCTCTGACAAGAGCTGGCAATGGTGAAACGGTGCGGTAAGAGCGCACCATGCTGCTGGTGACAGCAGTGATCTGCAAACTCCGCTGGAAGCAAGATCAGACAGAGGGCGATTGCGTTGCTCGCGCAGCTCTCGGGTAGATCGCTAGAGTGCTGCAGTGATGCAGCGCCAAGACAGATGACTCTCTAAAACAGAACTCGGCTTATGATCATCTGAGCAGCTCTTCCCACCACATGAAACCAAAATGTGCATCAAGCGGCACGATCTTGATCGCATTTGGCGCTGACGTCGTCAGTATCATTCCCTTGTCATATGACACAAGATCATTTTTGTTTCGTTCTACGATTCCTATGAACACTCCGACAAATTTATCAGTCGAGCGCCCACATCTCAGACAACCGGGCATGATCTCAGCTTGTTTTTTGTCAGTGTTTTTGAATCCCATCTTGCACCAGGTCTGAATGATTGCGACACGATCTTGTATCTGTCTACAAGTCTGTTCAACTTGCTGAACTTGAAATAAGCACCCTCTCGCTGATCTAGCGAAGAATATGTTGACGCTCCGTCTCTCAGAGAGAGCGCGATAGCTTTCAGCTCTTGAACTGTCACGCGTTTTGTTAGAGACAGCAACGAATTGACGACGCTGAATCCTGACTCAGACAGCGCAGCTCTTGCTAACGGTGTCGCGACAAACGATCGATCTGATTGAAGCCAGATGTCGTATGCTAAAAATTTGTCTGGTAAGCTGTCATATCTGACTGAGTGTTGAGCGAACAGCCACTCGCCGTAGACTATGACTCTTTCACCAAAGACGCTCTCTAGTCTTGAGAAGCACTCTCTTCGTTCATACATCCACGTCCACAGTGACGAGAATTGCATCTTCGCTGGCGTCTTTGCTTGAAAGCTCTTTTTCAAGAAGTGATTTCTGTTTCTAGCTATCGGCTGATCGTCTAGATCAAACGCAACGCCTAAGTTCGCTCCGTCAACTTTCTCTTCTGCTTCGATCGAGTCACAGATCTGCAGAGCAGATGAGATGTCTGACTCTGACGCTACGAGATCGTCACGCGTCGATCTCGACTCCCAGGGAAAGTGTCGCGTGTGTGGAAAGTCGCAGATCTCAATCTGAGTGATGCGCGACATGTCTATCAGACGCTTATCTTGATTATTGTTGCGTTC
>OFRM01000048.1_pt1 | contig 44119 bp, 50 predicted proteins | sample 1543101 | NCBI WGS metagenome assembly OFRM01 (sample SAMN07774223, study PRJEB24372) | wastewater metagenome | isolation source: Exp Tend VB 0WW | collected 2016-02
GTTGGATCTCGGCGGGGCTTGGATGGGGCTGCGATGAGGGACCTGGAGAAGCGGTTCATGGAGCGGTGCGAGCAGCCGGAGATCGGGGCGGAGGCGGAGCGGTGATACGATCTAAGCCATTGACTTCTAACGGCGGCGGATACGATAATGGAAGAGCGTAGGAGTCATGACCTGCGCACGCCGTCCGGAGGGGCGGCCTGGAAAAACGCCCCTCTAACCCCCTACCAGGAGGAGGGTATAGATGGATCAGTCGGACATATTACGTTCACTTGAATTAGCCCACCACCAAAGCACTCTTGCCGCACTTGACGCTGAATCCGCAGAAAACGCGGTTGAAGAGTCGTTCTTATCCACTCCGTCTCCAACTGAAAACGAAGTCGAAGTATCCAAGCACTTTGAGGCCACTTATGGCCAACGTTTTGAACTATTTCCCGAAATTTGGATGCGCAATAACGGCGGGTACCGGCTTAGAATCGACTATATCGGATTTGATAAATCCAAGCAGGTATCGGGCGCTATTGGATTCGAACTGAAGCACGGAGTTCTGAAGTCTGGGAACTTCAGCCAGTTCAGCAACGCAATGGCTCAATGCATCGACTACTCGCAGAGCCGTATCGAAACCCAACTGACCGGCCATCCCGAGGCCTACGGGTGGTATCCCCGGTTTGTGTTCATGCACCCTGCCCCATTCTGCATTTACGAGTTTCGGACACTTGGCTCCAAAAACATGCGCGATATCTTCGCGCAGGGGCAGATGAAGCTGGCGGCCAAGTATGGCGTCGGGGGATCGTACTACGATGAGGTCACGCGGGACTGGGGGCTTTTTATTGGCGGTCACATAGCGCACTGGATGAACAGCGGACCCACTCAGTTGATGGTGAAGCACGCCATCAGCGGAAGGAAGGGGGCTGCCAGGTGAGGTCTCCGGCCTTCCAGTTTTATCCGAGCGACTGGCTGTCATCTCCGGACGTGGCGCTGATGACGCCAGCAGAGGAGGGAGCCTACATCCGCCTACTGGCCTACGCGTGGCTTCAGCCGGACTGCGGGCTCCCAGATGACGACTCCGCACTGTCTGAGCTATCCAGGCTACGGGCCGGGTGGCCCAAGAGTGGCCAGAAAATACGAAGTAAATTCTTCGTTAATGACGGTAGGCTGTTCAATCAACGCCTGTTAGACGAACTGCAAAAACAGAACGAATGGGCCGAGAAGTCATCGTCTGGAGGGAAACGCAGCGCTGCTAATAAGCAAGCTAGGCGCAACGGTGGTGCAAGGGTGGTTGAACCAACCGGCAACCAAACCTCAACCAAACCTCAACCGTCCGGTGCAACGGTGGTTCAACCACATGTCAACTCTCCTTCTTCATCTTCTATAACCCCCCTTATATCCCCCCCCCTTGCAGGCGGTGGGATTGCTGGTTGCTTTCCGCTCCCTGGCAAGGGAGAACCCCCAGTTTCGGCGGAGGTGTGCGCTCAAGCGCTCAAGGCGGCGGGGTGGCACGGGAGCTTTCGCAAGCTGGTGAAGGAGAACTACGCGTTCGTCCGCTGGCTGATTTCCGACGTGGATGGGCGGCACATCCCGGATGACATGACTCCGAACACGCTCTCTTGGATGTGGGCAAAATTACAGTGGTTCACCGACTTCTGGCAGGAGTACCTGGAGGTCCGTGGAGCCGGGAAGCAGGATGCCATGATTGCATACTTCGAGATGGTGGACTCGCTCGAACTGCATGATCGGATCATGGACGCGTTGCGTCAGCGTAAGCCCGCGATGCTGAAATCAACAGAGCAGTACCGTAGGCACGGAGCCACGCTGATTAATGGCCGTTTTTGGGAAGACGAGATTGCAAAGGCGGCAGGGGCAGGAAACGGGGCATGGGCTCTCAATTAAGCGAGTCCGCCATGCATTACGCGCACCTTAATTTGCCCGTTTTTCCGCTGATTCCTCGCAGCAAGTACCCGATGTTCAAGGGCTGGCCCGATCAGGCCACGAGCGATCCTGAAATCGTTTCGCGCTGGTGGAAGCAAAACCCGGACTCCAATATCGGGCTTGCTTGCGGTCACCGGGCGGGGATCTTCGTGATTGATGTGGACCCGAAGAACGGAGGGGACGAAACCTACGAACACCTGGTGTCGAAGCACGGCAGATTACCGGACACTTGGCAGCAGATCACTGGCGGTGGCGGGTTCCAGCAGTTTTACCGTTATCCCAATTTTCACGTTCACAATGCGGCGGGCCTATGGCCGGGGGTGGATATCCGAGGGGAGCACGGCTATGTAGTCATGCCACCTAGCATCCATCCCACCACGGGGCGGGAGTACGCCTGGGACGGGCTGGATGACATCGAGAACACCCAGCTAGCGGAGGCTCCCGCTTGGGTGTTAGAAGCTCTCTACCAGCGTAGTGCTGGGGGCACCACGAGACGCAGTGACAAGCTGCCAGTAGCTCTCCAGATCCCCTCTGGGCTGCGCAACGAAACACTGACCGCACTGGCTGGGGCAATGCGCCGGATGGGGATGGAACTGGATGAACTACGTGTCACGTTGCGTGAAACGAATCAGCGGCGCTGCGTACCGGCGCTATTTGAGCAAGAGATCGAACTGATTTGCCAGTCGGTGTTACGATACCGGCCTTCGGATCGAGACTTGTTCACGTCCACGGCGACCCTCTGGCGTCTGCTGCGGAAGCACGAAGCGCTGGAAGAGCAGTTGCAGGAGCAGCGGGGCTGCTCGGTCGTGGACGGGCTGACGGTGTATCGCACCCCGGCTGCCGACACGAAATGCATCGTGGATGGGCTGCTTTATCACGGGTTGACGATATTCGCCGGCCGCCCGAAGAGCGGAAAAAGCTGGCTGACTTTAGAAATGGCGTTGAACGTTGCCCGCGGCGAACTGGTACTGGGGCGCGCCGTATTGCAGCCTGGGCGGGTGGTCTATGCAGCGCTGGAAGAGTCGCAGCAGAGGACTTCGGGCCGGATGCAGAAATTGCTCGACGCCGAGACGCCGTTACTGCAAAATATCAGTCTCGTGTATGCGCTGAAGCCTCTGGGGCTAGGCGGGCTAGAGCAACTGGACGAACTAATTTCAAATCAGGCTCCCACGCTGGTGGTGGTGGATACATTTCTCGCATTGGTGCAAGGCAACGGCAATGAGCGCCGGGACGTGCTGCGGTCGGAGTATCGCGAGATCGATGCGCTCCACAAGTTGGCTGAACGGAGAGGGACGGCGATTCTGCTGGTGCATCACACGCGCAAGGGGTTTGGCAATGAGAGCGGACTGGATTCCGTGTCTGGAACCAGCGGGATTACGGCGGCGGCAGATGCGGTGTGGACGCTGAAGCGTGAGGATCAGGGGCTTTCCACGTTGGAAGTGGTGGGGCGCGAGTGCGAAGAGCAGTCCATCGGAATGAAGTTTCGCGATGGGGGTGTGGGATGGGAGTTTATCGGAGACGGAAACCAAGTTCGCGGAATGAAGGATAACGCTGAAATCCTGCGGCTATTGCAGGAAGAGGGGCAACTGGCACCGTCCAAGGTGGCGCTGATGTTGCGCATGAATGCCAATCGGGTGAGGGATGCGCTTTACGAGATGCATCGGAACGGTTTTGTCGGCAGGAACAGCGGCGGGGCATTCTACGCAGAACCGGCAGGGAGACAACAAAGTTAGCTGAATGGCTGGAGCAACGAAGAATGAGGACTGAACAGGATTTGATGCCGACGCTGCCAGAATATCTGGAAGCGAAGCAAGGGTGCACGTGGACAGCGCAGGACTCGGAATGGGTTCGTGCGCATGTCCAGCAAATCGAGAGGCTGGCTGAGGATTTAATTCAGCGCGCTGAGCGGGAGGACCCGGTGAAGCGGCTCAGGTTGACCGGCTGGCGGCGTCGGCGTGTGGCGTATCTCGCGGCCAAGCTGGCGGCGCAGATGGAGGCGAAATGAGACAACTTGACGGGAAATTTCACATCGACGGCGAACGCATCGTAAAAACATCGAACGGGGAAGCGATTCCGGACGATGAACCCGTGATCCTAATTCGCGCGCGCGATTATCTGGCTTTGCCACTGCTACTCCATTACCGGGAGCTATCCAGGCAAGACGGGTGCAACGATTACCACATGAGCGGTATCGACCGTGTAATCGAACAGTTCACAGCGTTTTCCGTGGAGCAGTCAGCGCGCATGAAGCAGCCCGGCATTACGAGGGGGCTATGACGGACTATGCGACCTGGACGGACGAACAGGTGGACATCGCGATCATGGAGCGGCTGTTCGGGTGGACTGAGGTACGCTGTGACCGTGGGCTGAGCAGGATTTCGGGCATTGCCCCAGGCGAGTCAATCTGCCGTAGCGCGACGGCCCGTCCCACGCAGGACGCTGCGGCGATGCTCGACGTGATCAACGCGATGGGCAAGCGGGGCCGGTGGTGCAGAATCCGATCGCCATGGCAGGCGGAAGCAGTGAACCCGGTATGGTCTGCCGCATTCCAGCGCCGTGATGGGCGGTCGGTCCATGGACACCAAGCCGCGAAGCCCATGTTCGCTGTAGCGGTCGCCGCGTTGATGGCGCTGGATGCGGAGCAATGAAGGCGCTATTCCCGCTCGTAACGCAGAGCGTTGGGCACGTGTACCGCAAGCGTGGAGTAACGCGCCGGGTGAAATTTCGAATGAGTTCGCGGTACGTATGCCTCGATACATTCCGCGACGGAACCAGCCGATTTGTGTGGCCTACGGAGTGGCAGCTGCATCGCTGGCTGTCTGGCGCAGTGAAAGCGGATGCGGAAGCCGCGCAGGAAGGCACGCCGTGACGCTGTAGCGTGCCTAGGATCGATTTTGGAGGGGTGGGCGGTAGGTAGAGATGGTCCGACACGTCCTTGCGCGTTTTCAGCCCTGGTCAGTAATCAAGCGGGCTGGTTCGTACATCGCTTTTCCTCCAGCGCTGCAATCGCCATTTCCAGCGCTGCGTCTCCCTGCCGAATCGCCACGCAATAACGGCAGGTTGCGCGGCACAATCCGCGCAGGTGCAGGTCGTTCTCCATGTCCACGGCGGCTCGGGCTGCCTCGTAGCGGGCCGCCCCGATCTGCCGTGACCTTCTGTCGTTGTCATCTTTGAGCGCGATGCCGCGTCCTTCGTGGCAGTCGTCGCACTCACAATAATCTGATTCATTGTTATGGGTCATGGCCTTAGTGTCTCCTGTTACGTCTAGCTGCTGAATTGCGGAAGTCGGTAGTCCAACACGTAACCGTCAATGTCCTTGTCACTGCGAACTAACCAACGTTCTCCATCTACATATACGAATCTGCCTTCGTGCAGGACTCGCTGTCCTACAGTGCGCAGAATGTTGGGGTTACCGTCGATCTCATCGTAGACCTTGACTTTGCGCGTTTTCATGGTGTGTTCTCCTGTTAACCAACTAACTCAATCGCCGTCCAGATACCGCTGTGCCTGCGTCTCGGTGATTTTCCGCCAGCGCCGGTTGCGCGGGACGCTCTGCCCGTGGCGCTACCGCGGTCCTGCAGCTGCCAGCCGTGGATGAATGCTCCCGCCAGCATTTTGACCCCGCGCCAGTCTCGCCCAGCGCAGAGTTCCCGCATTGACGGGTTATCCAACAGCGAGTCACACCCCAGGCCCTCTTGACGCGCCCTAATGCCCAGCGCGCGGGCGAGTTCTTTATCGTTTCGTCCCATTCTATTCAGATCCATTTTGATTCCTGTTGGCGGAGTTACGTATCCGCCACCCGGTTACCAGCCGGACGTTCCGCCCGTTGAGAACTACGCGGGCTGAGAATCTGTACGATAACCCGCCTTCAGGACTGCATCGGCGGCCCTGAAAATCTTTTGCGCTGACTTCTCTGGAACCGTATTCCCGGAGTACCATCCCTGAATGTAGCCGCGGCTGAATTCTACGCCGGGTAACCCGAGGGATGCGCAGACCAGCATGGCCACGCTTTCGGCTTCCAGTTCGCGTATATCCTTTGGCGTCCGTTCGTCGCCATCACTCATTTGCAGTTCGGCGGTATGGCCCAGAACGACGTGTGCGATCTCATGCAGCAACGTTTTGACGGGCATACCCGCGACTGGCGACACTGCAATGGTGCGGCCCGTTGCGTACCCTTGGCAGTTGCCTTGCATGGACGCGAACTCAACGCGCTGAATATTCAGAGTATCCAGCGCCCGTTGTTCGTCCCATTCCGGCGGAGGTGCGGCGTGATACTCAGCGCCTTCTGTCTGCGAGAGCGCAAACCAGTTGTTCCGATAGACAAACCGGGTAAAGCCGATCTCGACAGATTCATCCTGCCCGGTCGCGTCATTGTGTTTTGTAGCCGTGCGCTTGCCGCCCACGGGCATGCACAACTGAATGGCTTTCTCGCCTTTTTTCACGTTGCGGCCCGCTTCCTTCCAGTGCATGAACGTACCAATCGGGCCGATAGGGATATTACGTACTGCGCACTGCCAACCAGCGAGTATCTGGTTGCCGAGACTGTAATTGTGGAACCTTTGATAGGCAGCATGAACGCTGCCCGGTTCCGTTAATGCCGAATTGAGTAGATCTGCCCATTGCGGGCTGTTTTGTTCCATGATGTTCTCCTTAAATCGCGAGTGGTTAGGTCGCGCGGGCTATCTCATCAGTGCGGGTTGCCCGATTCCGCAGACGGGCCGGAGCCCGTTTCGAATTACTTGCCGAATTCCGCTGTCAGTTCGGCCAGCCGCTTTAGCCGCGTACCATGCACTCGTAGGTGGCGTGCTTTCGCTATGCGCTGTTGAGCGTACTGCCCGTCCAGGTATAACTGGAAGTTTACGATCCATTCTCCGCTGCGCTTTTTCTCTGTGACGTAGCCGAACTTAGCCGTCCACGCGGCCCGGCACGTTTCCAGTGCTGCCCGGTACTGTTCGCCTTTGGTGCGTGCTTCACTCGGAACCTTTAGCCGTGGTACGCTGCCCTGTTCGTAAATGTCCACCATTTTCCCGGTACCGTGGTTCTCGCCGTCACACTGACAATCGCAGTTCGGACCGACCGCACCAATGCACTTGCCGTCACAAGCGGGCTTGCATCCCACCACGTGTCGCAGTGCATACTCGTGTCCGCCCACGGTGTACAGCGTTTTGCCCATGTACTCAATGGGTCCGTTGCAGGCATCACACGCGGCGTTTACTTCGTCTGTGGAGTATCCCCACTTATCTTTTACGCAGGGTAGCTTTGTATCCGTTGCCGCGACGCTCAAGCAATCGGAACATCGGTAAAAGTGCCGTGATCGGCGGACCGTAGGCCGTGGCTCCGTTTTCGGTGCGGGCGCTAGCACAATGGCGAGCAAGTCATCTGATTGTCCTGTAAGTGTCATTGTTTTCTCCTGTGTCCTAACTGCTCAATCGCGCGGTACTCCGCAGAATCCCGCGCTATTAGCATTCAGGCGGCCACCTTGTCGCCGATGTGAAATTCAGGCAATGGGGTACCATCGCGGAATGTAGCCACGATTTGCCCGTGTGCGACTTCGCAAACATCCCAGTCGCCGATACATTCGGTGGAGGACGTTCGTGCCTCGGCCATCGCCGCATCCAGGCTGCTGAAATGCGGTATGCGGGTAAAGGCGTCACCGTAATCGGCGGTTGCCTCTTTGACGTAGTACTGTTTGGTTGTCATTTCGTTTCTCCTGTTACCAACTAACTCAATCGCCGCATTCTCGGGGAGACTGCGGCTATCAGTCAGCGGGCCAGCTCCAAGCCAGCGTTTACCGTTCTCTCGTCGATAGTAACGCCCGTCAGATCGTAGCGTTGGTTATCCCAGAACTTCATGGGCAGCGTCCAAGAGAACGTTGTCTCGCGGCCGTTCTGTGAACATTCCTGACTGTAGTGTCCCGTCACATGGTACGGATAATGCACTGACGTTTCGCCATACTTGCGTGCGGCTTCAGTGAGCCTTATCGTTTCAATGAACCAATCTTTGCGTGTCATTTCGCTTCTCCTGTTCTCTCTGCCTTACACTTAAGATATTATCATCTCTCAGTTGAGATGTCAATATCTATTTGCACTCCACCTCCATCTTTTTTTTGGGCGTGCCATGCAGTCGCGGAGCAAATCCGAGCAACTCCCTGATTACACTTGAGATATTTGTTTTGCGCAACTCCGCTCGATATCGCAGCGTGGCTTTTTCAGCAGGCGACACCAGCAGGATTACGCGGTCGGTAAGATCAGTGTGAGTAGGTTCCATAGCATCATATTATTATGTCATCCCCACAGCCGTCAAGCCCAAACTGCCAGCGCACTGTAGCTTACACTGTCAGCACTGTTAGCCTTACAGCCTTTACAACCGGCTTACAGGGCTTACAATGAAGGCAGCATTGCCATGCGATCTTTCATTGAAGACCACCCGCAACGTGTTCAAATTGAACGGTCTATCATCGCGGGCAAGTCGTCTCGCGCTATCGCCGCAACGTGTAGCCCGCCTGTAAGCCACTCCGCTATCAACGATTACCGGAAGAAAGCGCTAGCCCACGCCGTCGGCAAGCAAGCGAAAGCTGTTGTCAAGCAAGCTATTAACTTGGCGCGTGAATCTGGAGAGAATGTATCAACGGAATTAATACGTGAGACAACGAGCAGGCAAACCCTCGCAGCGCCGTTCATCGCCACGCTAGAACGCAAGTACGCGCGCTACGAACGTTGGATGCAAGGTGCTGAATCTAAAGACGACTTCAAGGCTCTCGCATCGCTGGACACAGCAGAAACGCGAGCAATCCAGCTCCAGGCGCAGCTCGCTGGTGCGCTGCAGCAGGACCAGCAGACCACGACACAGATCAACGTGGCGTTGGTCATGCCGTCCACCAGCCAGGCGGATCGGCCCGCACTGGCGAGTGGTACTACCATCGACGTGGAGCCCTGCGAATAACGTCCGTCTGCCGCAGGGCTCCACGCTGACCGCCAAGTCCAATGTAATCAACATTAATTCCCCGCCTATTGCGCAACGTTATCCGCAAGCGTGCGGCGTGGGCTGGCTGGGATTACGATGCTACAGCAAGCCGCGCATACCCGTACACCCCCTTTTTACATTGGGTCCCATCCACTGGCTTTAGTGCTAATGCCGAGTCCGTTCACTGGGAGCGCCCGTCATATTCCCAGTCCGCTCACCCCGTTATTCTGCAGCATTCCAAAGCTCTGCGGAAATTACGCAGATACCCTATTGCGCAATTGCGGAAATGGGGTTACGATAAGTCCATGTCACAGATGAAGGCGGCGTTGTACGCGCGGGTGAGCACGGACGATGGACGGCAGGATGCGGAGAACCAGTTGGTAGAGTTGCGGCGGTACTGTGAGCGGTCGGGCTGGGCGGTGGTGGCGGAATACGTGGATCACGTAAGCGGGAAGAGTGGGAACCGTCCGCAGTTTCAGGCGATGTTTGCTGGTGCGGGGCGGCGGGAGTTCGATGTGGTGCTGTTCTGGTCGCTGGACCGGCTGACGCGGGAGGGGACGCTGGCGACGTTACGGTATTTGGAGCAACTGACGGGTGCGGGGGTGGCCTGGAAGTCGTACACGGAGCAGTATCTGGACTCGATGGGGCCGTTCAGTGAAGCGGTGCTGGCGATACTGGCGTGCATTGCGGCGCAGGAACGGTTGCGGATCTCGGAGAGGACGAAGGCGGGGTTGAGCACGGCGAGAAGGAACGGGAAGACGCTGGGACGACCGCCAAAGGTATTCCGGCGAGATGAGGCGGTACGGTTGCGTGGGGAGGGGTTGAGTTGGGGGGACATCGCGAAGCGGTTAGGGGTGCCGGTCAGCACGGTGAGGGACGCGGTTAATTCGACAGATATCGAACATAGGGCTGGATGACGCAGAAACGCGCGTGGTGCAATCGGGGGTGGAACGGTACGGGGATGGAGGCTACGATGCGCTGGCGGGCGGTTTCCGGCTAACGGCACGCGCGTTGGCGATAAAGGAGCGGTGCAGGGAGTACCGGAGGCGGATTTTCTCGCGGAGGGGAAGGTTTAGGTCACAGAGGGTGCGGTTTGTTTCGCAAAACTGGCACAGAGCGTTCAGGAGTTGGGCGTCGATGTTGGTCATTTGGTTCCTTCAAAGAGATTTTTGATGCGCTGGATGGCGGTATCTTCGTCAATCGCGTGTTGAGCTTCGGCGCGGCGGAACGCAAATTCACAGAGGGATTCTGCGATTTCCACTTGTTCGCTGGCTATCCGATTGTGGGTGTCCTGCAGTTGGCAGGTTTCGGTGCCGTTGGGCGGCAGTGCGGCGGACCATTCGTCGAACCAGGCGGGCCAGTCCAATCCCACGTTCAGGTCGTTGCTCATTCCGTCACCCCGAACAGCGCCTTGATGCGCTGGATGGTTTCCGCGCGATTGCCGCCGCCTTCGGCGAGGATGTCGTAGAGTTGGTCGTCGAGATTGGGCGGTAGCGTGGTAGAGTTCGGCGCGTAGCCGCACACGCAGTCACGTTCGTTGCCGTATTTGGCGATGAGTTCCTCGGGCGTCATGGTTTCAGTATGCTCCCTTCAGATCGCGGCATGAAAGCAAAACCAGTGCCACGTGAACAGCGCAAGCATTAGCGTGGTAGGGATCAGCCACTCGGCGCGCCACGTTTTGCACGCGATGCAGCCGAACACTCCGGCCAGTAGCAGGACGACGAGTAATTCTCCGGTTACGATCATGCTGCCCTCACGATCCGCAGCCGTGCGCGGAATTTCTTCCGGCTTGGCTTGGGTTGCGAGTTGCTCCACACCAGGAACAACTGTTCGGTGCTTATATTAGGGGGTGACATCCTGTCACTAGGAGATGGTGACAGCTTGTCACTAGGCAGTTTGGCCATTTTGGGCATCCTCGGTGAGCCATTCTTTGCGCCTCCGGTTGCGATTATTTGCGAACCGCAGGGAGAACGACTGAACCTCTCGAACTCCATGCTTGGTGACTCTAACCTCCCTACGCGACGCAAGATCTTCAATGATTCTCATAACATGGCGGCGCGACAGCCCAACTTCCTTCGCAATTTGCCCGTAACTCGCCCTAAAGTAGTTCGCGGTTCCTTGCCGGGATAGCAATTCGCAGATGACGATCTTGTGGGCTGGGGTGAAATCGGTACTGCTCAGAAATTGACGGGGGAACGTCGGGTCCGGTTGCCGCCTACGGGGTGGAACGTTGATTTCCGTATCTACTCCCTTGCCCGCTACCCGATTTGAGGAAGGGCGGCGCTCGGCCAAGCAAACCGCCCGAGGAGTAGCGATGCACCCCCATTGTGCGCCGCTTCGCGTGCGCGGTCAAGGGGTTAGCTTCGTCCCGTTGCTATCCAACCAACCGTTGGCCATGCGTAAAAGCCCGTCGTAGCTCGTCCGCATGGTTCCTTGCCGCATTTGCTCGATGGCCTGCCCGGTAGCCATGTCGTCCGGCACCAGATACTGGACCGTTTCGACGCGCTCAAAGTACCGCTTCCCGCAGTTGATGCACTGATGTACCGTCCCGCCATTCGAAAACTGCGGGTACGGTGCATGGATGTGTATTTTGCAATTCATTTCCGATCCTTAAGGGCAGCGCTCCTGCCGTTACAAGATAAGCTGTTTGTGTCATTTTGTGCTGCACTCTACTTTTTGCATGATTCCGTCTTCGTCTGGAATCCATCCCTCTTCCCGTAATTGTTCTTCCCGTTCTGCGCGCCATGGCTTAAACTCCGGGTGCGCTTCCAGGAACCTCATGCCTATCTCGTGTTGAATCTCTTGGAACCTCGCCCGCGCCTGCTTACGCCACTCCGCGTCGTCGAGGCATAAATCGCACGGAGTGCAGAACGCGGCGCTGTCCAGGATTTCCTTCTCAAGTCGGGCTAGTTCCAGATTCGTTAATCTCCGTACATCTCCAGGGAAATAGTTCATTTTGCGCTAGCCCCGTAAAACCTGAACCTCGAAGTCGAAGATTCCTCTGAACTCGCCAGCCCATGCACATAGCCGTTCATAGTGCTTGGAAAAGGATGGATCTTGAAGAATAACGCGGATGTCAGCGTAGATCCGGTCCCCTACGGCATAAGCCAGCGCCTCTACGTCGTCGTAGTCGTAGAGCGAATAATCCGACCAGAACGGATCGCCTTCGCCTAACCAGATTCGCGTGCTCATTTTGCGCACCCGCGCACAACCGCATCCAATCTCCGCGATGGCGTGCGTGGCCCAATCCACCGCCCTGACGGCTTCCCGATGCACTGCGCCATCCGTAGCCGCTGCCGCACCTTCATCTCCATTAGCAGCCCCGCCAACGCAGCCCCTTCCTCGTCGCCTTCCTGGACAGCGTAATCCAGGCAATGCTGCACGCACTCGTCTTGCATTTTGCGCATCTTGAACACCAGGTACAGCGATCCCCAGTCGGCATGCGTCCGGCAGTACAGCCGGAATCGCGGGATGAGCACGATCAACTCAGGGGTGGTCATTCGTCTATCTATGCCGTCAGAATACACCCAACCGTATACAACTTCAAGCACTTCGTTGCAATCAGTGGGATATTCCCCGTAAATGCTTGTTGACAAAGGGAAAGCAATCGGCGCAAAATGTAGGCGTTGGTTGCGCTTGGTCGGACTTGTGGTTCCTTTCCTCTTGGGATACCGACCAGTTTAGGGGGCTTTTGGGGGCCAAGGTGCGTCAATACATCAACTCGGATGACAAGATCCTCCCCGCCGACGAGTTGTTTCGTCGGGCTTCCTTCGGTGTCATGGAAGATGGGAATGTTCTTTACGATTTTCAGCGGCTTCTCTGTGCGGCTTACCCGGTAATTTCACGTTCTGGAGCATACTTGGCCCAAAGCGGGCTGGATATTCTGGTCCCGTTTGAACGGAAGGCGTTAAAAGCAATCCTCAGCAAAAATAACGTTTTGCGGGCAATTAGGTATGACGGCCCTATCTTCGAGTTCTATGAATGGGTTGATTTGCGCAACGAGTGTTTCCAGAAGTCTAGGCCCGCGTTATCGCGTAGAGACCCAGAAAATGAGACGCGCCATTGTGAACGGTGTGGCGAAGACAAGTTGGTGTGGGACTTCCAGGAAAAGTTTACCCGGAAGGGCGTGGCTGACGCCAAGGTATACGTTCAGGACGCTTTTCATTTCTGGTGGAAGCCGGATCGTGTCTCCGTCTGTTACGAGTGCCGCGCCGTAGCCATCGATCTATGCTCTAATGCTCGGTCGTTGAGATTTGCGTCGTGCGGAGAATTCCATTCTGACGCGGAATGGAAGATGCTGCTTTCTAAGTTCGAATTCCGGTGCGTTCGGTGCGGTTCGACAAAAAGGATTTCCAAAGATCATGTTGTTCCGCTGTCTCGTGGGGGTAGCGATGCGATTTCAAACATCCAGCCGCTATGCCGCGAATGCAATTCCTGGAAGCACGTTAGGACTATAGATTTTCGTGATAATCCCTGCAAGGAACATCTTGAAATACCTGCACAGCCTGGAGTTTCCGATTCAGATCCTAGCGGAGACCTCAGATCGTGTCGTGGCATCCGCAACGCGCAACGACTTGTTGCGTTTGGTAGAATCCCAAAACGTCTTCGCGATTGGGTCGTGGTGCAGAATACGGAAGATTCGGTTTCTTCCGACGATGCAGCAATCCAAAGAACTGCACAAGCCGAAAATGCGGTTTCCCATCGCCGAAGACAACACAACGACGTACCGTGATGGATACACTCACCGCCATAATGCGCTAAGGTCTGCTGCTTATGGCGGTGGCCGCAGGATAGATTCTGCGGCTGTCTAGTTTCTCCGTAGCAGCGGCATCCCGCGCCGTCCACCTAACCCGTAATCGGGCTCGCAAACCAACACGGCCATACAGAACGCCCGCTGCACTCTTACCGCGCCGCACCCAACCCGGTAGCCGATATGCGACTCAGCCGTATTCGGGAGCGGCGCGGTTACCAAAGGACCAATGACATGGATCTATGTGAACTGAGAAACATTATCGAGCGGCTTGGTTCCGTCAGTACCACGCAAATAGAACGGGAAGCTCTCGTGATGGCGGCATTGCTTATCTTGGACGCTAAGGCTACTCCGCCTGATGACGTACCTGAGCCTCCCGCCGTGTTCGATCCTGCCGGAAGCGAACCAGACGATGAGCCGGTGCCGGACCGTCCAGCGCCATGGAGTGACGTTCTGATGGCGTTTCTCAAAGAGGAACCAGAACAGGAAGCAGCGCCCGTTCCGGAATCGGAACACGTCCCGCGAAAGCGCAGGTCAAAGAAGTAGGGTCCCATGCCGGTTGTCAGCAAATCTCAGTTCAAGTACGCGCAGATGGTAGCGCACAGCGATAAGGCATCTCCGGATAAGCGAGCTTGGGCAGAAGAAGTGTTGCGCAAGAGCAACGGAGTGGATGTAGCCGCCCTTCCGGAGCACAAGAGCCCGTATCCATCGCTGGGCCGACGTGTGCGCGGCGTGAAGAGGTACCGGGATTAGGATGGCGCGTCCGAAAGGCAGCCACGCGACCGAAGCTCCGCGTGGCTTGCTGCATTTTGGACCAGTGCCGGACGGCATGGCGCTGTCCAAGAATGCCTGGAAATACGTCCATTGCGCCGGTTGGGACGATGTATGCACCGCCGAGGGGTGCAACTACATCCGGCGCTTCCGTAGCCCGGCCAAGGCGTTGCCGCGTGATGATTACTTCACTTGCCGGTTGTGCGGGGGAACGAAGTACGAACGAAAGTTCCACCACTTTGCGAACATCGACTGCGATTGCGCTCCCGGCCCTCAGCACCTCGCTTACGTCAGTCCAGCGTTCGAGGTAGCATGTGGCGGGGGTCGTGGCGGCCTGAAAACGGAAACGGGCTTTGCGCTATCGATTCGCGGGAACCTGGAAGAGTACTCGGCGGCCATCAAGGCGGGCAAGCAACCGCGCCCGGTGGACATCACCTACATCGCTTCTCCGCACTATCGGTTTTTAGTCCTCCGCAAAAACGCCAAGGACATGAAGGACTGCTGGAATCGCGCCAAGCAGTTCTATGCGCGGTTGCCGATTGCGTCTTCGTTCAACGATTCCGATATGGTGGTGCGGTTCGAGACGGGAGCGGAAGGCGTATTCGACCATCTTGCTACCGAAGACGCCTTTGAGAAGTATCAGGGGCAGGAATTTCAGTTCATCTGGGCTGAGGAATTGACGCAAATCCCCGACGAAGAACGCTATCAGAAAGTCTCCTTGTCGTGCCGTTCATCGTTCCAGGAGTTGCAACAGCACCTGTTCGTGACGGCCAACCCCGGAGGTCCCGGCAACACGTGGTTTAAGGCGCGGTTCGTGGATATTGCGCCTGAACGCACGATCTACACGGACCCGATCACAAAGCTCACGCGAACGTTCATCCATTCGACGGTATTCGACAATCCCTACTTCCTGCGGGACAATGCCCAATATCTCAAGCAATTGCAGGCCATCCCGCAGGCCGGGCTGCGCAAGAAGTGGTTCCTGGGAGACTTCAACGCGCTGGATGGCCAGTTCTTTACTGAATTCAGGGATCAGCGCATGGCGGGTGAGCCAGAAACAGCGCTGCACGTGCTGCCCTACGGGTCGGTAGAACTTCTGCCGCACTGGCGGCGGTGGGTGTCCCTCGATTGGGGATTCTCGCACAACTTCGCGGCCTTGAAGCACTGCCGTGCCGCCGATCAGCGTACCTACACCTACGGCGAGATGGTGGAGTCCCGCGTAGGGTTGCGCGAACTGGGCGTGCGCATCGCGAACTGGTGCCTGCCAGATCTACAGGGGCTGCCGGACCACCACATGAACCTGTACCTCTCGCCAGATGCGTTCGGCAAGCGCGACGAGCATGGCAGTGCGGCGGACCAGATCGCGGGCGGAATATCGGAAGTACTGGGCAAGGGCGCCGCCTTCGTGGTGGACTTCACGGACCACGAGAAATCGTTGCCTGCCGCCGAAGCGCTTGCCGCCATGCAGCGCCGTCAGGAATTGCAGCAGACCAAAACGAATCTGACCATCCAGCGGGCCAACAATAACCGCATCCACGGATGGGGCACCATGAGGGAATTGATGCGCTGGTGGCCGATGTTGCCCGCGCAGGCCGAACCGGATCGTCAAGTCGTCGAAGATTTGCTAATGCAGAAGGGCGTAACGGCCTATCTAGATTACGTGCAGAAAATCGAGGCGTGGCGGTCGGAAGTGCTGCCGAAGTGGCGGACCTTCGCGCCGGTAGTGGACCCCGTAACGGGCAAGCCCGTGGTTGGCACCGGATGCCCGCAACTCATCAAGTGCTTGCAGTTCCTTCAGCACGAAGAGGGCACTGAGGATGTGATGAAGGTGGACGGCGACGACGCGGGAGATTCCTGCTTCGTTCGTGAAACTTTGGTGGACACGGAATTTGGACCTGTTCCGATTTGCCTTGTCAGGGCCGGGATGCGCGTCGAAACTTCAAAGGGATTAAGGCCGGTCCTATTCGCTGGCAAGACCGGCTGCAAGCCCATACTGGCCGTTACTTTTTCAAACGGAACAGTGCTATTCGGGACTACGAATCATCCCGTTTATTCCGCGATTCGCGGCACGTGGGTTCCTCTTGGGCAATTGGGCTTCGGAGAATCGGTGTCTACACTAGACGGTACTACTGAGGCTAGGACAGTGACGCCCATCGAGGGAAGGAAAGCGGAAGTCTACAATATCAGCGTAGGAGAGATCCCTGAGTATTTCGCCAACGGCATTCTGGTCCATAATTGTCGCTACGGCCTACACGCCATCCGCGAAGAGCAGAACGTAGTGCCGCGTGAACTGGTGGTGGCGAATGCCGTAGCCGCGCTGGGAGACGGCGCATCGGGGCACTCGCGCTACATGACGGCGGTGCATGTCGAAAAGAAGTGCGCCCAGACGATTGGCATGAAGATCGGGACGATACCGCGCAACGTGGGACGGCATCGTCGGTCGATGGTATCGATGAGAACACCGTAAAACGGAAGGATTGAACAATGGCATTTCCTCCAAAAAAGCCCGCCATGTCCGTCATGGTAGCAGTCGGCAAGCCCAAAGATGGCCCATCGCCGTTGAAGCGTCTCGATCAGCAGGACAAAGAACCGCCCGCCGCGCCGCAACACGAAGAACCCGACGCAGATCAGGCGGGTGGACCGTCCGACAATGACGCGGATAACCGGATCGGCGAGAACATCGACCTGATCCAGCAGCATATCCCCGAAGCGATCCACCCCATCGCCGGGCTCATCGAAGCCATCGCAAACTACTGCCGTGGGCAGAAGAGCGAAGAGGCTGGAGAAGAGGGCGGCGGGATGAATATGGGTGGCTACTGAGGACGGATGATTGTCTGGTTCCTATCGCTGTTCTCCGCGTACCGTGAAGCGTGCGTTGCCCGCATTCGCGCGGAGGACGAGGTTCGCTTCCAGCGTAGCCGCGCCGATAAGGCCGAGTCGCGCGCTATCGAGTTGACGAAGGAACTGCTCGACACGAAGAATCGCGTCATCGATGTGCTATCCCGCAAGATGCTGGGAACCAACGTGTTCGCGGAAGCCGATCCAGACGCCATCCCGTACAAGCAGTCCATCGCGCCGGGCCGCCGTGAGCAGGCTCCCGATTTGCGCTCCCGCATGGAAAAAGAGTTCGTTCACAAATTAGCGGAGTTCTATAGTGACGCCAACAACGCAAGCTGATCCAACGCAGGATCAGATCATCGAGCTTCTCCGCGAAAGCGTAGAGAAGTTGTTGGCCGAGCACGTTGATGAGGACGCGAATTTCGAAAAGTTACTCCAGTTCATGCGGCTACGCAAAGCCGACTATTACTGGAAGGGGATTCAGTACATCGCGCCGGACCTGTCGCCAACAGGCGTGATCGACTACACGCCGGTGGGCTCCCCGCTGGTTGGGGCGAACGGGGAAGACCGGCGCGGGCTCCTGGATTACAATATCGATCAGGTCAAGACCTATGGCCGCAAGTTCATTGCGACCCTCGGCCAGCGCCCGTTCTACAACCAGAAGGCGGTACCTGATAACCCGCATTCTGAAGCCGACCGCATGGCGGCGCGTGAAGCCGAAAAGGGCTACTACCTGCTGCGGTCGCAGTGGAATGTCAAGATCAAGAATCTTGAGCTTCCGTACCATGCGTGGAAGAGTGGCACGATCTACCCGTACACGCGCTACGTTGTAGATTCGAACAAATACGGATGGGCGGAAGAACCCGTTATCGAGAAGGGCAAAGCGGTCATCGAACCGGGTGGATACCAGTGCCCGATGTGCGGGGCGAAGGAACCGGAATTAGGCACTACGGAAATTCCGGACGAGTTCGGCTCGCCCCAGATAAGCACCGTCTGTTCCGCGTGCTCCCGCCCGCTGGACGCTACCGCATGGGTGCCGCCGGTAGAGGCCGATGTGCCTATCGATACCGGGCGCATGAAGAGGTATCCGAACGGGCGCGTCGAACTGCACTTCCTGACGGGATTCTTCATCACAGTGCCGTTCTACTCAATGGACATGGGCAGCGTGCCATTCCTGGAGTATCGGGGTGAAGAGCATGTTGGGCGGCTGATTGCGCTCTACCCGAAACTACGGGACAAGTTCAAGAATGGAGATCTGAATATATCGCCCGAAGGCGGGCAGATGCAGCAGACCGGGATGCTGGCCCGCTCCACGTCGGAATCGCAGGTGGGATTGCCGCGCAATCAGGCCAACAAGAGCCGGATCACCTATTCGCGCACTTGGATCCGTCCGTTCCTGTACGAGATGGTGCAGGACGAAGAGAAGCGGTCCATCCTGAAGGCGCGGTATCCGGACGGTCTAAAAGTAGTGCGCGTCGGGAAGGACGTGGTGAATTTATCCCATGAGAAACTGGACGATTACTTTTGCGCTGTATACCCAGAAGTTGGGGAGTACATTTTCCGCGATGGCATTTCGTGGGGAATCTTTCAGCACCAGGACGCCATCAACGATACGTTCAACCAACTCGCCGAGATCGTGGAGCGGTGCAACACAATCCACCTGGCGCACTCCGATGTCATCGACATTGACGCGTTGGCGGATCGTCCCAACTCCGCGATGGAGTGGATTGGCGTAGCACCCGGAACGGACTTGGAACGGTCCGTCAAGACGCTGCAAACGCCATCCTTCCCCAAGGAAGGCACTCAACTGATTGGCATCCTCAAAGAGAATCTGGAATCGCATACCGGGGTGGTGCCGGAAGTGTTCGGAGGTGCCGCTCCCACGCAGACCGCTGAACAGTCGCGGAATAATTTGAACCAGGCCCTCATGCAACTTGGAACGACCGGCGAGTTCATGACACAGGGCTGGACGCAGATCTTCACGAACGGTATCTGGGAACTGGCCCGCAACTCTCCGCGCAACCCCGAAGTGCCGGGCACCGGAGAGATGATCGATCTGGAAGTTCTACAGTCCGGGAAGTGGCATCTGGAAGGCGAAATGGGCATCCCGCGTTCCTTTGCGGAACGGAAGGACGAGTTGAAAACCCTTGTCACTCAGAACCCGGAAATGGCGAAGGCGTTGCATATCGATGCTCCGGTGAATGCCGGGGCGGTGCGCGATTATCTCGATCTTCCCGATTTGGAGGACCCAGCGGATGATGAACGGCAGTTTGTCGCGGAACTGATCGATGAGCTGCTACAGGGAGAACCGATCCAGCAGAGCCCCATGGGGCCGGGCATGCCAGCGCAGCCGCCAATGCCTAGCTCAACGCGCATTCTGGATCTTGTGGATGCGGGCATTCTCGATCCGGCGAACACGGCGGAACTGATCCGCGAATGGGTGGTCAGCATGGCAGGCCGCAAGGCCCAGGGGAATCCAGGATTTGAGAACGTCATGGCGGTCATGCGCATGTTGAAGCAGATTATGATGCCACCGCCGATGATGGGTCCGGATGGGCAACCGCTCCCGCCCGAAGAGGCTCCGCCAGAAGGCGGGCCGCCCCACAGCGGGAAACCTCCAGCAGTGAACAACAAGCAAGCCCCAACTGGACAGCAATTGCCAGCCTCCGGTGTAGCCGGGGCAATGTCTCAGGGAAAACCTCAACGCTGAATAGCGGAGTAAGGAAAACGAACACAGTATGACACCGACCGATAGCGGCGCGAATGCGTCCATGAACAGCCTCATTGATAGCACGGTTACCGAGTCTTCTCCCACGCCCGATACGGGCGTGACGGAGAACGTAACCCAAGTTGAAGCATCCCCTGAATCGGAACCGGCTGACGAAGTCCAGGCAGAACCAGCGCAGGAAGCGGTAGCGGTAGAAACGGAAGCGCCGCCACCTGCCGAAGAGCAACCAGACGAGTTCTCTGAAGACGACCTAAGCAAGCCGGATCGCCTGTCGCGCGACGGCAAGATGCACTGGTACAAACCGCAGCGCATCCAGAAATTCCTGCAGTCGCATCAGGCGTGGCGGGCCGTTCAGGATGCCGTGCCGGGCGCCAGCGTGGATGTCATCAAGGAGATGTACGATACCGCGTCTGGCGTGGACCAGATGCAAGCGGACTTTGCGACGGGCAACGTAGCGAAGTTCGCGGAATTCTGGAGTCAGGAGAATCCGCAATCGTTCACGCAGATGATGATGGGGGCTCCCCAGTATCTCGCGAAGAATGCGCCAGCCGCCTATCGGGCGTTAGAGCAGCGCGTCAGTAGCGGGCTGATCGATCAGTTGTACCGGGATGGGCAGAGTCGTAGCGACGACACGCTCATTGCGGTAGCGCAGCACCTTGAGAAGATTCTGACCGGCAAGTTTCGGGACCTGTCCAAAGGCCCGGCTACGGACCCGCTAGCTGAACGTGAAGCCGCTCTTACGCAGCGCGAGAAGCAGGTCCAGCAGCAGCTACAGCGTGAACAACAGCAACGCCGTATAGCGTGGCTTGACGCAACGGATTCTACCGTTTCTTCCACAGTGAACGGCATGGTGGAGAAAGCGCTGGCCATCCCCGAACTGAAAGCGTTCGAGGGGCGGCGCGAAATGACATGGATGCGGCGCGATCTACAAGAAGCCATCCAGGACGCCGAGAAGGCCAACCCCGCATGGCAGCGCCAGTACGACGCATTACGGAAACAAGCGGAGGCTCAACCGAGCGAACAGGCGCGGAAGAACCTTGTCGCAATGAAAGAGCAGTTCGCCCGTCAGGTGATTGCGAAAAATCGCAAGGCAATCATCGACGCAGCGACAGGCCGCGTGGTGGGCAAGTCTGTTGCAGCCCACTCTAAATTGCAACAGGCAGCGACCAGGACTGAACCAGCGAACGCAGGTAGTCCCGTCAACGGCGTTGCCGTGAATCCAAAAGCACGGGACGCGAAAAGTATGACGGATCTGCTATCGGCGGTTCTGGGGTAGTCCGGCGCAATCAAATTCATTCGACAAGGATAAATTATGGCTCAGGCATACACTGATGTCTACAAGACCAACATGGAAGTCGTTCGTCAGGGCGTATTGCCCCGCATGTACGAACTGAACAACTATGTCAGCGCCAAGATCCTTGGTGGCATCGAGAAACACGCGATCACCAAGACGGTCAATTCTCTTGATTTCCGCGCTCCCATTGAGACGGGGAACCGCGCACAGTTCGGTACCTTCAGCATGGCCGGAGGCTCTCTCGGTCTCGGCGGCAGCTTCACGGTCGATCATCTGGTTCAGACCGCGTTTCCTGTGAAACTCGGCTTCCAGATCAACAAAGACACGTCGTGGGGAACCGCCAACGCCGCGCTGTCCCGCGTCAATGCCTTCAAGAAGACCATGAAGGATGCCATCCCGCTCTGGCAGCGGTATGACGATGTGAGCTTTTTCAACATCACCGGTTCTCAGGGCGTGATCGGCGTGTCTACTGCGCTCGATACCCTGACGTACACGATGGATACTAACTTCGGGGCCAACCTGATCCTGCCCGGTCAGGTGGTCGAAGTGGTGGATTCCACACTGGCCACCAACAAGACACTGACCGTAGCGGTATCGCCTGACAATCTGCCCTACGTTTCTGCGGTGAACAAGCTGGGCGGAGTGCATTACGTCACCATCGCCAATACGGCGGCTCTCACGGCAGGCAATGCGCCGGCCGCCGGTGATCGTCTGTGCTTCCAGGGCGTAGGGGCTACCCCGGCCTGGATGAACGGGCTCTACTACGTGAACGACAGCTCCACGTCCGGCTCGTATCTCGGTATTACCAAGAGCACGAACCCCCAGATCGTGTCGAACGGCTACGACATGAACGGCACGCTCACCCCGCAGGCCGTGCTGTTGATCCAGCACCGCATCTTCCTGCGTTACGGCGAGTTGCCGAAGGATCTGGTCGGCATCATGAACGTGGCGCAGCACGCCGCCATTCTGAACCAGGGCATCAACATCTCCAACTGGTTCCGCAAACCGGGCGGTGGCGAAAAGATGCTCGACATCATGCCCGAGGTTTCGGATGTTGTGGACATCGCTGGGGTGCCCTGCCACCTGTCTCCGCACAGCTCGCAGACCCGGCTCGACTTTGTGAAGAAATCCGACTGGGGCCGCGTGACGTTCGGCCAGCAGGTCGTGGACTTCTACACCGACGATGAGGGTCGCCGTGTGTTCCCGCTGCGTTCGAGCAACGGAGCCATCGCGACGGCGGACCTGTTCTATCTGTACAGCGTCTACAACTACTACAACATCAACCCCGGCGCGGCTGGTTACATCTACAATTGCAGCCTGCCGGACGGCTACGGCTCGTAGTTCCGATTCTCCTGTGTCCGCAAACTAAAGGGCTGGCACTCATCTGTCAGCCCTACTTTTCAGGTTAAAAAGGAAACCTCATGGCAAAACAGCTTCGAAATGCGATCACCGCTGCCATTCGCGCGCCCTTCCTCAAGCGAGGCGGGATCGCGAATGACATTTCGGGGATCGACTACGCGCGTGACAACGCAACGCCGCTACGGTGGCGCAATGCGGCTGACACGGCGGATGTCGATGCGCTCAACGTGGATTCCGCTGGGGCCGTTCTCTTGAACGGCAAGGCGGTTCCCGCTGGCACCCATACCTTCACCTTCAAGATGGCGGCAAACGGCTCGCTGGAGAACCAGCAGTTCTGCATCGTGCCGTTCGCTTGCCGAGTGACCAAAATTACCGAAGTTCACTCCGCGGCCGGTACCAACGGATCTGCCGTTACGGCCTACGTTGAGAAACTGACCAGCACGACGGCGGTAGGCAGCGGCATTGCATTGCATACCGCTGTATCGATGAAGACCACGGCCAACACCCCGCAGACCGCTACGCTCAGCACGCTACATAAGCGTGGTGAGTTGAGCACGGATCTGGATTTGGCGCTTGGGGATCGTCTCGGCATTGTCTTCACTGGGACACTGACCACACTGGCGGGCGTAGTCTTCACCATTTACGTCACCCCGGCCATGAAGGGCGAGACGGCGGTCTACGCGATGAACGCGAACGGGTCGCTGGCGGACCAGTCGTTCTTCGTGGCGAATCGGCCCTGCACGGTCAGCGCGATTTACTACGTTCATGCCGTCAAGGGCACCAACGGATCTGCCGTGAACTTACAGGTCACGAAGGATACCAGCACCGACGCGCCCGGAGCCGGTACCGATCTGCTTACGAACAACACCAACGCCGGGTTCGACTGTAAGGGCGCGAATTACACCGTTCAGACGGGAACTCTTACTGCTACCGCCGCAACCCTGCGGCTGGCGGCGGGCGACCGGCTCAGCGTAGATTTCGCGGGCACCCTGACGGCACTCGCCGGGGTGGTGGTGGTGGTCCTGTTCGCTCCGTTCTATGACCGGCGCGAAATCAGTTGGACCATGCTGGCGAATGGGTCGCTGGCCGATCAGGCGTTCTGGGTGGCGGATGGGGATTATCAACTCATCGACGCCCGGTATGTCAATTCGGTGGCCGGGAACGACGGCGGGAACGTCAATGTGCAATTGGTGAAGGACATCGGTACGGACGCGCCTGGCGCTGGCACCGATCTACTCACTGACAACTCTACCCGTGGGTTTGACTGCAAGAGCACGGCTAATACCGTGGCGGTCGGCACTCCTGCGGCAGCGGGAGCCGTTGTTCTCATGAACGGTGACCGATTGTCTGTCGATTTCGGCGGAACGTTGACCACGCTCGCCGGGGTGACGATCACCGCTTCCCTGAAGCCCATCTAGGAGTACTGGCTCGGCGTCCTCAACGAACAGTAGCCCTCCAAAAGCGCGGAGTAACGCCCTCCGCGCTCACCCTTTATGCAAAATTCCAACATAAACCGGTTGAACAAGATGCTTGGGGATCATCCGCAAGTCGGGTGGTCTCCGGTGCAATATGGTGGTCAAGGACAATACGCATGGAAGTGGGCTCCAGCCCTCACCCACCCCATGCGAATCGCCGTAAACCGCACTACGCGGCAGCATGAGAGCGGACTGTGGATGGCGATAGACGAACCTGTTTACGAGCAGGTGCGGCAGTATCCGGATGACTGCTGGGTGCTGGCGAAATGGGTTGAACCGGGTTCTCCGCACGAATGGTTTGCCCGGTACGGGACGGAACTGGAGTATCCGGTCAACGGGATGTATCTGGTGACCGATATCGCGCTGCCTTGCGGCGAAGAACCGAGCGAAGCATGGACGGTCGCGGCTATCGGGGCCATCTCGGAACAGCGCGTGCGCAACTATCACGACTTCCTGGCTCTATCGAAATCGCGGGTGGCGGCGAATCAGAAGAACACGCAGAACCAAGTGAACGACTTGGTAGATTCGGTCTGCATGGAGTACGACAGCATCCCCGGCACGCGCGGCGGCGCGACGAGTTGGGGTGGGATCTAAGGAGTGTATGGGAACAGCGACATTGAATTACGCAGGCTTCGATGCAGCGAAAATGCTGAATCTGGGCCGTACTGCGGTCATTGCGTCATGGTGGCCGAAAGAGAAGGTGGTAGAGCGGAGGTTCAGGTCCCGGCCTGATGGCGGGTACTACACTGCCTACACCATCCCGGCTTGCCCCGCTGAAGCGAAGGAGCCGGTTCTGTTGACCATCGGAGATGCCCTGGAGTTGCATAACCTCGGTGGCGCTACTGTGGATGGGGCTAAGGCGGTGTTCCGCGAAGCGCCGGTGCCGGGCGGGGCTGTAGAGATCGCCAAGGATATCATCAACGCCACGCGCGGCTCCGCGGTGGGAGCGGCGGAAGGACGGCATCCTGGCATCTGGATCTGCGCTTCGACCGAGGGTCCCACGCCCGAAGAGTGCGCACGTTGGCGCGCAGAACAGGAGTCCTATTTCCGCGCACTCGTGGCGCAAGCCGACGATGCTCACTTCCAGGGCCACAAACAGGCCATATCGACGCTGCACCGGATGGCGGCGGAGTGGTTGCGGCTGGACACGCGCAAGCACGAATGGGTGCGGGCTCCCCAGCGCGGGGAAATCATCTCCTGCCCGTTCTGCCGGGTACAGATCGACGCGCTCAGCGCAAAGTGTTCGAACTGCAACGAGATCGTAGACCAGAAGCGGTACGACGAATTGAAAAACGTGGCGCAGCAGGCACGCGAGTATCTTGCGGCGGAAGCGCCGGAATTGATTGTGAACGCACCGCGCCCCATTCCTGGGAAGCCACCCACGAGGTAGTTCATGGCCGACGCGCAAGTATCCGAAATCTTCGCGGATGTAGCGGGGCTGTTCGGGGAGGACCCGAACTCCCCGGAAGTCTATACTCCGTCGATGCTGTACCAGCACTACGGGGTGGCCTACCGGGAACTGTATGGCGTCCTGATGAATCTGAATCTTCAGATTTCCGATCAGGAGGGCATCGTGGTGCTCCCGGCCTACAGCAAATCACTGCGTCCGTCCCAGATGGGCATCACGGATTTCGGGGAGCCGCAGAAGTTATGGGAACGCGGGTCGGCTTTCACCAAGACCATACTGTCCATCTCGAATACCACGCCAGCCGTTGTGACCACTGACGGTGCGCACGGGCTGGCGACGAACCAGGAAGTCGGGATTTACGGAGTTGCGAACACAGTCGGCATCAACGATCAGTGGTTCATCACATCGCTGGGCAGCGACACGTTCAGCCTGAACAATTCGGTTGCTGGCGGTCCTGGAACAGGCGGTACCGTATCGTGGTCATCGGAGAACTGGTACCCGATGCGGTTGGCCGATGTGCTGCCCCAATGGCCGATTGGGCAGCGCCTCACATACTGGGAATGGAAGGGTGATGCCTTGCGGTTCCTCGGGGCAAACGAAGTGCGGCAGTTGAAACTGGAGTACTCGGCGAGCGGGAACCCGCCCTCTTCCGGTGCCGTGGGGATCGATAATGCCCGCGACTTCCTGGTGTACCGCACGGCATCACTGGCAGGCCGCACGCGCGATGAAGAACGCGCGGCGCAATTTGCCTTCGAGTCGCTGGGCAAGAATCTAGCGGCGGATGGATCAGGCGGTTTGCTGCGGACGCTGGTCAACCCGATGCTCAAGCAGAAACAGCGCATTCCGCACCGCAGGATGCCGTTCCGTCCACGGCGGCATGCTCTTGTGATGCGGCCGTTCTCTTAGAAAAAAAGGTAATCCTGACATGCCAGCAAACAACAGTCCGACGAATTTCCAGCACCGCTTTTCGAAGACGTCTGCTTCCACGCTAACCACCTCCTATGTGGTGGTAGCCGCACAGTCGTGCTGGATAGAGGCAATGCGATTCACCAACAAAAGCGGGTCAGACGCCACCGTAACGGTAGCGGATGGCAATGGTAAGGAATATCTGCACGCTGTCAACATTCCGGCTGCGCAGCCGCCCTACGATGATCCGGCTCCCGAGGGTGGGTTCCGGTTTGCTAGCGGGTTTCAGTGGAAGGCCAGCGCAAACAGCGCTATTGACGCCTGGGTGAGGTTCCGCAATGACTAAGCTCATCCTGGCGGCTCTTGCACTCGCAACGGCGCATTACGCGCAGACGGTTGAGCCGTTGACCGGATCGACCTACACTGGGGACCGCGCCAAGATCAATCGCAATCTCAACTCGCTCGCGGCGGCAAGCAGCTCGGCAGCCTCCACTCGCTGCGTCTCCGCCTCTAGCAGCGCTACGGCCTACACCTGCGCTCTGTCGCCCGCCATTACGACGTGCGCCACCGACATGCGCATCTTGTGGACGCCAGACGTGACCAGCGGAGCCGCTCCGACGCTAAACGCAGGTTGTGGCGCAAAAGCGCTCAAGACGAATGAGAATGTGGCGGTGGAGACGAGCCAGTTCGCGTCTGGGGTGCCGGTGGAACTGCGGTATGACGGGACGGCGTGGCGTGCTCCTGCGGTGATACCGGGGAGCGCGGGTGGGACGGCGACGGGTACCTTTTCCGTAGGCGCTACGGTACTCGCGGGCGAAGTGGTTTCTCCGGGTTCGTCTCGCCTTGCAGCGTGGAAATCATCTCTCGCGACAAAAACGGCCAGTATCGGTATCGTTGTGATTGGCGATTCCATCGGAAGCGGGTTCAATTCTGGCGGGGCGGGAACATCACAGGCATTGCGGTTGTCCTCTGGGTGGGTCGGGTTGCTAAACATGAGCCTCCAGAAGACCTATGGTAACCACGGTCCTGGGCTCATCCTCAATTACGCGAACAACAATAATTATACGTGGACAAAAAACGGAAGCTGGACGGGCCTGGCAAATACTGGGCCTTACGGGTCGGCCAGCGTCGATGAATCGACTGTTTGGTCTGCTACCGGGACCGGAGGGGCATACAGCTCGACTATCTCATACACGCTTCCTGCAATCGTAGCCGATTCTTTTTCGGTTCTGACCTACCGTGCTTCGGATTCCGGAGAATGTTCCGTTGTGATCGACGGTGGCGCTGCGACCGTCATAGCGAATGCGACAAATGCGACACCCGCGCCCGTTCTAACCACGGTATCGGCGGGATTTCTAGGGGCGCACATCGTTTCTGTCGGACCCAATGGCTCGGCAAATAAGTGCTATTTCGCGGGTGTGGCTCCTACCATTGGCTCAACCGGCGTTTCCGTGCATAATCTGTCACAGAATGGGGCAAAATCGGCAGCGTTCGGAGCGACTACGGGGGAGGCTGGCAACCTTGGATTCCTCGCGCTTCTTTCGCCTTCTCTCCTGATTGTTGAGATTGGTATTAACGACTTCAATGCCGCTGTGTCGGTTGACGAATTCCAGACGCAGTACGGAAATATCCTAACTGCTGGAGTGGATGCGGGAGCATCTCTGCTGATCCTGGGCGAACCGCCAACTGCTGCCACCGATGGCGCTGCATTGTGGGCGTCATACCGATCTGCGCTCAGAACTTTAGCGCAGGCGTATAACGCGGAATTACTGGACATCACGTCTCGGTGGGGCACCTATGCAGCCGCAAATGCCGCCGGGCTTATCTATAGCAATCATCCGAACACGGCGGGCCATGCTGACATAGCCGTCTATGTGCAGCAGCTTTTGCTTGATTCCGGAGTATATAACGGAGTAGCTTCGGGGGCATCTCCCGTTGCCGGAGCGGGTTCTATTGCGACTCCGGGAAAACTCACCCAAACCGCCAGCTCCGGAATCGTATCTGAGTCTGTAGCATTTTCTGACGGGTCCGTTTTGACGATGGGAGCGGAAAATCTTATCACGCGCTCCGAGCCAACGCTGGCCCAATTGGGCGCTGTATCAGGAACGATCACGCAAGCATCGTTTACGGCGCTTGGGTTGACTAATGGCATCAGCGTGCCTGCGGCGTCACAATTGGATTATGCATATCTCCCGGCGTACACCACGGTCGCCGGACAGCCCTACACGTTTTCGATGTACTGCCGGATGGCGGATAATACCGCTCCCATTCCTGGTGGCTCGACCGCTGAATACGACTTGTATATCTTTTTTAGCGGAACTGCTCTTACGGATGTTTCCAAGTACACGCTAGCAGCCACTAGCGTTACTGGAGTCTATCGTATTAGTGCGACCTACCCCAGCACGGGCACGGATGTGTGGTTCGGAGTGGTGCGCGGAGCGAACAACAGCGGTAAAGCATTCCAGTGCTCTGGGTTTCAATTGAATTTCGGCACGTCTGCGTTAGCCTATACTGCTACGGCGGCTTCGGCCAGCCCGAATTCGGCAAAGATCCGCGCAAGCCGATTGTCTGGCGATTTTGTATCACAGCGCGTGGGGGCTGTACTTACGTCTGGTGTTACGATCACACCGACGAGTGGAATTCATCATGTCAGCGGAACGGCCGAAATTGCGACCATCACCGTTCCGACGAACTTCTATGGCGGCTGTATCACGTTGATCCCAGATGGAGTTTTCACGACCACCGCGACCGGAGGCAATATTTCTCTTGCCAGCACTGGAGTCCCCAACAAGGCGCTGCTCATGTGTTACGACGGCGTGAAGTGGAATCCGAGCTACTAGGCACCCTAAAGGTATGATCATTGACTAAAGCGCCATGGACTACCAAGAACTAGTTTCGGCCATGCAGGACTACCTGCAAGCGCAGGATGAGGACGTGTTCTCGCGCAACGTCCGCTAATGCCCACCAAGTCCATCAAGATTACTGATTTTCGCGGCCCGGCGTTTCGGCTGGAAGCGACGGACATCCCGATCTCCGCTTCGCAGCTCGCTCTGAACTGCGAATACAATCCCGGCTATGTCGGAACGCGGGCAGGATTCGGGCTGGCGCTCACCCCATCGCCGCTGTGCGCCATCACGTCGATGTTCAACTGGGTTCGAAACGCCGATGTGGCCATTCCGACCGGCAACGCGCTGGCCTACTTTGATGCCACCGCCACCAAGGCGCGGCTCATCACCAATCTGGCCACTGGGACGGTCTACGACCTGTTCACAGACGCGGGGGCCTATGCGGCATCCTTCGCAAGTGGTGGATCGCGCCTGTACGCCTGTGCGTTCGATACAGCGGGTCAAGGCACCGCCCAGGCGCGGGTGGTGGGTACCGATGTAGCGGCCATCTACATCGACAAGGCTTTCATGGGGCCGATGACCTACAAGCCCACGCTGACGAACAGCGCTACGGCAGGAGACATCGGGCCGGGCGAGCGGCGGGTGGGGTACATCGTGGCGAGCCGCACCGGGTTCATGGGCAAGATCAGCCCGGTATCCGGGAACACGTTCGATACGACATCCATCATCACTACTCCGGGCGGGAAGAAACTGGATATTGCGTTCAGCACGACCTGGCCCACGGAAGCGGCCACGGTGTACCCGGTCATGACGACCTCCGACAATCCGGCGCAGTTTTTCATCATTCCAGGGTCTTCGTTTGGGGTGCCGGGCGGGCAGGCTTACGCCTTTACGGCGACGGTCAGCATCAGCGACGATGACCTGAAGGCGAGCGGGCAGGATGTCACGCAGAACTTGAATCTACTCACGCAAGATTCTGGCGGGCTCGGACCATTCTTCCCGTTTCTCATCCTGGAATACGGGCAGCGCATGATGTACTTCACCAGCGAAGCGGGGCTATCGAAGTGGTATGTGAGCGACTATAGCCCGGAGTTCGGGGTAAACCCACAGGGCATCACGGCGGATCAGCATGTGCGGTTCCTTCCGGGGTATCGGAGCGTGGCGACAGCCTTTGTGCTGGATAACGTGGTATACGTGCTCGGACCTCATTGGACGTTCGCTGAACGCGACAACCTGCAATTGCCGGTGCAATGGCCCGCGCCTGAACTGGTAGATGGACAGATCGGGGCGCTGGGTCCGTTGGCGGCCACCGTGAACAGCAGCAAGGGCATGGCGTGGGTAGCAGATTCGGGAGGGCTGTACATATTCGCTGGTGGCCGGTACTCGCCGCGCCCGGTGTCCTACATGGTCGAGCCGGACTGGAAGAAAATCAATCTGACAGCGGGCCACACCGTTCAAGTGAAGGATCACAAAGACAAGCAGTGCGTCTACGTGATTGTGCCGATGGCCACCGAAACGGACCCGTATCCTACGGCTCCCAATCGGATCATGATGTTCGACTACTCGAACGGCATCGAACCGGAAGAAGTGAAGTACTCGTTGTGGGATCTAGATAACTACGATCCAGCCGCTATCGAGATCGTTCAGAACCAGAACACGCGCCGATTGGAATTGTGGGTTGGGCGCGGAACGGCGGGCAAGATTCTGCGCCAGATGAACTGGGCCGACGATGGGAACCCGCACGCCGATGACGATGCTCCGATCGATTGGCAGTTCGAGACGGCGCTGCTGCCGGGCATGAACCGCAGCATTGGTGCCGTGTACCGGCACTATGGGGCGCACTTGCGGGTGAAGGGCTACGGCGTGCTGAACACCACCGTGTACGGCATGGATCGACGCCGCAGTACGGTGTGCAAGACGATCATGTTGGAACGGGAGCCCGCCGTTGAGTACTTTCGGCGGTTCGCACTGAACAGCGAATCGGCGTCCCTGCGGTTCACGATGAACGAGAACGCCTTCGACCACTGCATTCTGTCTGCCTTGGAATACGATTTCGGAGAAGGCCCGCGGTTCCGATGATGGCGAAACTGACACTGCCTGATTTCCGCCCGCGCGTTGCCGCTATTCGCGGGATGTCCCCGAGAGACCCAGAGGCGGCGAAGGCCAACACGCAGACAGCGGAAGCGTTCCGCATTGCGCACGATGCGCTGGACTTGCTGGTGTCATCGGTAAATGAACTGCGCGTGGCAATTGGAGTATCGGCGGGCGGATCTGGGGCCGCATCCGAAGACGAAGTTGTAGCGATTGACGATATTCCGGTTACTTACTGAATGTCTGTCGCCAAACAAAATCTCCGCAACTTCAAGGGCGCGAACCTCAACATTGAGATGTTCGGCGGGAACGGAGACGGAGTATTCGACAACTGGAATGCGATTCGGTCAGCGGTGGCGGCGCTGAAGAAGGTGGGCGGGCGTCTAACATTCCCACGCGGACGATACCGCGTGCGCTACGATGCGTCGGATGCAACCAGGATAGCGACCACGGGGGTAATCGATTTGAGCCCATGGAGCAACAGCGGCGTATGGACACCAACCGAAAATATCGAGATCTACTTCGATAACGGCGCGGTCTTGTTCATGGATAACCTGATGCCCAACGGTTACGATGCGCAGACGCACGCGATCTTTGCGCAGTGCCGTTGGACGAATAGTGGCGGGGCACACACGCCGAACACATGGACCGGGTATTCCGTCAGTTATGGAGCGATTCGGTTGGTGAATGTGACGGTAGAGTGGGCACTAGGTTCAGCACGTGGCGCGGGAGATTCCTTCCATTTCGCCGGGACCAAATCCAAGAGCACTGCGCCCTACGATATCACGTTGGAAAACTGTTCGGCCTACAACGCTCCGCAGGTCGGGACGATCTTCATGGGCTGTAAGCAAATCCATGTAACGAACTTCTACGCAGAGGACTGTTGGGCGGACACGTGCCACTTCAACGCCTGCTTCGAGGGATGCACGGCTCAGAACATAAAGGCCGTGAACTGTGGTGACGACACGCTGGCCGTGGTGACCTACTATCCCGACGTGATCACGCTGGCGCTCGGGTTAGACACCGAGGTTGGGCCGTTCACTTCTCCCGATCAGGTGACGGCGAACAATAACGGCTTACAGGCCACGAATATTCAGAAGATCGGCGGGCGCGCGAACGCGGTTCGTCTGTTTGGCGCGAATCGGGTACTGGTGACGAACGTATACGCTGATGCAGCCGGAAGTGTATCCCTCGATGCCGCATTGTGGGCCGGGTCAGTGAAAGCGAACGGAACCACGTTGGCGCAGTCCGGCATGGCGAATATCGGCTGTCAGGTGTCTCAGGTGATCGCTCGCAATGGAGTACAGGTGGGCGTGCATCTGGTGGCGCTCGGATTCATCGGGTCCGAGGGTGACACGTTTCTGCGGAATGACACCACCGTGCGCGGCATCAACGTAAGCGATTGCGTTCAGGTTTCCGTATGGGGCCACGACTGCGATGGGTTCGCGGTGGATGGGGTGGAAACGGATAGCGTCTCATGCGATTTCTCCAACGCAAAGAACTTCAAGCTCGACAATCTGCGATTGCGCGGGCAACTGAACATTACTGGATCTGATGTATCGTACGCCGCAACCGACATCGACACGATGCCGTGGCACCACATCCAGATCGGGTCTCTGCGAATTGATGGCGCCAAGGTAGTCATCACCGACACGCGCGGACTAACCGCTAAAGTCATTGCCGTTTACAACTCCCCTGCCGCCTCCTTCGAAGGAATCCGGCTTTCGGATTTTACGTGCCCAGAAGTGCGGTTGGTTGGCCCGAATCGCTCGGGCACGGTGGCACTCGCTAACATTCCGTTCCGATGCATTCCGGGCCATCGTTGGGCCGTCCATGTGGAGATCACGCACGACGCTACAGCGATTCAAAATCTCATTGAGGTGGGCGGAGGTGACGCGAACAACATCACTAGCGATGTGCGAATTAATGGGATTCTGATCCACGAAGTTGGAGCGCTGGCAGACGATCCATGGGAAATCCAGGGCAGTACCTACGCTCCGGTGAATTTCTGGCGTACTTCTAGATGTCGTGATGTTGGAACGTGGAAGTACGTCAACACCGATGATCTGCCGCTCGGAATCGTTCCTGAGATAGCCGCCGTTGCTATCGCTGGCACCCGCACGCTGAAAGTGTACGATGCTATAGCGGTATTTGCTACTGGCGTATTGTCGGCATTGTCTTCTGCTCTGTCGAATCTGGCGGCTGTGTTTGCGGCCCGCGAAATACGGTTTATGCAGTTCGTGGGGGATGAAGGAAGCGCGGGCGTGATCGACTATGGCGAGATACAGCCAGATGCGATGAGCATCCACGGGAAGGGGACCTCATCGACAAATCGGAAACTACGACTTTATGACAATGTAGTGGTGAATGGGACTGTAGACGCGGCAGGGCAAGTTACTGCTGCAGACGTGAAGGTAACCAATACGACCGGGAGCCAGCCAGCGCGTCTAGATTCCGATAAAAAGGTAAAGGGCGGGAAGATCAACGTCACTTCCAGTTCCGATATTGACACAGGAACGATCCCTGGGGGATCGATTGTCATCGTAAGCAGCGGAGCGCTTGCGGCGCTTGGGGCATTCGCCACTGGCAGGATCCTGGGCACCAACGACACCACGGGGCTCCCTGAAGTAAAAGATGTCGATCTGGGCAACTCGGCACACGTCACCGTCCCCGGTAGCACTGGAGACCTGCTCTACAACGGTGGAGGGCTGGTAGGCTCGATTGCGTTCGCGGATTTCGAGGCCACACTGAAGTCCTACTTCGATACACTTTATGCCGCCAAGTCCGACACGTACACCAAGAGCGAAGTAGACACGCTACTGACGGGCAAGTCTAACACTGGCCACACGCACACCGATTCCGGCCACACACACGGTGGGGTGACGGCGGGTAGCGATACGTCGGGAAGCGGCAGCGCAAACATTACATAGGGAGACCGACAATGGCATTTAACTACGGCGGTATCAGGCGGCGGAACTACCAGGACGACTACGCGCAGACCGATCCGTATAGCGCCGCTCCGCAAGAGGAAGCGCCCAGTGCGGCGGCTCCATACGATCCGAACTCCGAACAGCCTATCCGCGCCGCTCAGCCCGACATCACGCTTCCGCAGTCCGGATACCAGTACAGCTATCCAGGCTCCCCGAACCGTGCTCCCACAGGCACCTTCCAGCCCAACACGCAAACCGAGGACATCAACCGGATGTGGCGCGACAACCGTACGTCCGCTATCGATGAAGGCAATGCCATCGATCAGCAGATTTCGGACCAGTACAACCGCGCTGGAACATTGGAGGACCGTTATCGCTTTGGGACGGGAATGCAGTCTCCCGGCATGGAAGAATCGTACGGGAAGCTGTCGGAGACTCCGGGGTACACGCCAGATGAGGCTGCGGGCATCACGCGGGAAGGCAAGTTCAATAGCCTAATCACTCCGGACTGGGAATACCAGACGCTCGATCCGACCGGAGAGGAAGCGGAGGGGATTCGCGGGAATACTGGTTCTTATGATGAGTTCTTCGATCCCGACCAGTTGCGCGGCATCGACGCGAACTACGCCAACATGGCGCGTGGTCAGGTGGCGGAAGCGAAGGGCAACGTTGCCGGGGCGCTCGACCAGCAGCGATCGGACTTTGATGCGGCGGTAGACCCATCGGCGCAAAACGCCGCGCTGAAAACCGGGGCCGCGAATGTGCGATCTACCATCGACCCACGCAAGCTCCGGTACGATCAGAGCGTAGCCGATTCTTCGCGTATCACGGACGCTGACGTGCGCGATTGGCAGGGCAAGGCGGGGCGGTCCGTGGGTCAGCGCTACGCATCAGCGAAAGATGCCGTAGTGCAGGGCGCGGCGGCGAGCGGTAACGCGGACCCGTTATCCATTGCGGCGGCGCGCAGCCGTCTGGAGAACCAGGAAGCGGTAGGATCGGCGGATGCGCTAACCGATGCGCGGATTTCTGGCCGCATGGCGCAGACGCAGCGCAACATGGATCTGGAGCGGGAGCGGTTGGATGCCGAACGGGACTATTCCGGACTGGCGTCCGCGAATGAGCAGACGTTGGCGGGCCGCGAACTGGCTACCGCCGAAAACACGTCTGGACGTCGCATGACGGCGGCGGGCACGACCGGCGCGAATGCACTGCAAGGAGCGGAGTTCACTGGCGATCTGGCAACTGGCGTAGAGGGCAACATCGGAGGGCAGGAAGCGAACACCGGGAAGTACATCTCCACCACCGGGACGGGCATCCGGCAAGCGCAGGACGTGAATGCCGCAGCACGCGAGAAGGCACTGTACGACGCTCGCGCTGCGAACAAGGTGTACAGCATCAACAACAAGTTCAACCAGGGATTCGGAGTAAATCAGCAGGTATCCGCGGCCAACACGAAGGTGGCCGACACGCGCCGGGCGGGGGAGGGCGAGTATCGCGGGTGGTTGACCGATCAGGCCGACAAGGAGCAGCAGGCGGCCCAAACGGCTACCGGCCAGCGCGTTGCGAATTACGGAGTGAAGAGCGGTGCGAGGAATACGGCCACCAGCGGCGTATCGAACTGGGAGATCGGCAATCAGGATAACACGGTCCTGTCGAAGGCGATGCGCGGCTTGACCACAGTATCGAGTGCGGCGGCAAATGCCAGACGGGCGATAACGGGGTAAACGATTATGGCATTCGGATCTGTATTGCGCGGCTTGGGCCGTATCGCATCGTACGGGATGGCTCCCACCAGCGCCATGACCCCGCCCACTTTTGCGGGTAGCCCGTACGATCCATCGGAGTTCTCCGGAGAGCCCTACGATCCGGAATATGCGACAACCGGCATTCCGGCAGCCATCCCGCCGACCCCTAAGCCCAAGCCGCTGTCGCGTCTTGATACCAACGGCGTACCGCAGCAAGAAGCGCCAGAAGCGAAGTCGCTGGCGCTTCCACCGCCAAAGCGATTAGACGCGCGTGAAGAGTTCGCGAACATTGGGGCACCTCCGCTACCCGGCGACTACCGCAGCGGTGCCTACAGGCCGCCCAGCATCAAGCGCCAGCTACTTGGCGGGCTCCTGCGGATGACGCCGGTAGTGAACGCAACGAACATCCCGGAAGATGTGGAAGCACCCGGCTATCGACAGAAGGCGATGGAGTACAAGGGGAACGTCGAAACGGCGGCACGCCGGGCGGCGCTGCAGAACGAAAAGGAGGGACGCGCGATTCAGGAAGAGACCCGCGCTACGGCCAACAAGCAATTGCAGCGGCAGGAGGAACGGGATCGGCTCATCGATCAAGACCGCGATCGGGCCGCGAAACAGGCAGTGCTGGATCGGCTACCGCCCGGTTCTGAAGTTGTTGACGCTCCAGTTCCCAACGATCCTGATCACACCTACAGGAAAGACGATTTCGACAGGGTGCTCAAGATTCCTACTCCAGCAAAATTGGCACGCGACAAGAAGGAAGCGGAACAGGTGAACTGGCTGCCGGTTCCTAAGAATCTCCAGCAAGAGTTCGGATTGCCAGAGCGTGCTCCGGAACAGACGCTCCGGATGGTTGTAAATGATTTAGAACGCAGGCAGCAACATCAAGAGGCGATGGCTTTGCAAAAGTCTATCGCTGATCAGAATGATGCCACTCGCCGCTTGGCCATATCGTCGCGACCCGTAAACAATTTCATCATTCCAGGAATGCCTGGCGGCGCGGGCGGAGTTCCTGGGGCAGTTAGTCAGCCGTCTACGCCCGCCAGCGGCGAAGAATTCCTGAAAACGTTGCCCGCTGGGGTGTCGAATCAGATTCGGAGAATGATTGATGGCGACATGCAAATCCCATCTGCGACAAGCCGGGCTCCAGCAGCTCAGCAACTTCGGCTAGCCCTGTCCCAGGCAGACCCGATGGCGAACGAACAGCGGTTCAAGGTCCGTACTGCATATCGGGACAACAAGCAAAATACTCCAGGAGGTTCAATCAATTCCGCGAACACGGTAGTAGATCACATTGGGGTGCTGGCGCAACTTGCGGATGAGATGAAAAACAACCCAATCCAGGCACAGAATAGGCTAGTGAATTGGGTTCAAACGCAACTCGGGCATCCTGAAGTTACGAACGCAGCGACGGCTACCAATGCCGTAGCAAACGAGATGGAACGGTTAATGAGACAAGCCGGGACATCTGATGCTGGAATCCAATCGTTCAAGAAGGGACTCAGCTTAATTGAGACAAGCCCGGATCAAGCGAAAGGGCAGATTGCTACGACGTTGAAGATTCTCGGCGGCCGCGTGGGAGAGTTAGCAAATAGCTACCAGCGTGGGATGGGGCGCGATCAGACCGATTCTGACCGATCATTTGTGCGCGGCTTCTTGTCTCCACAGGCACGGCAGACGCTTACAAAGTTCGGGATAAACGCTGACGAGATGCTGAATGTTGCCGGGAATAGCCCGGCGCAGCCTGGTTTGCGGCGCGAACAGCATAGCCAGAGTACAGGGCAGTATCGGCACACACTTGACGGCGGGAAAACATGGCAACCGGGAAGACTGCCACAGTAAACGATTGGTCCGACGTTAGCGACTGGCAAGACGTTAACGATTGGCAGGACACCGCGCCCGGAGTGTCTAAGCCGCCCGTGACGGGCAAGCGCATGTCTAAGGAAGAGGCGTCTAAATACGTCCGTCCGCTTCCGAAGGGCGCAGAAGAGCAATCGTGGGGGCTGAACCCAGTCAACGCGCTGAAGGGAGCGCTGGGAACAGCGTGGGGGGCAGTCAAGGGCGGAATGGAGATGGGAGTGGCCGCATTGGAAGCCGATCCGACTCCGTTTGTGAATGCTGGCAAGGCGGTAGTAGATCAGTACGGTAAGGCCAAAGCCGCTGCCGCGAAGGGCCGTTACAGCGAAGCGGCTGGTCATGCTGGCGGGATGGTTCCGTTAATAGGGCCATCGGCTGTTCATGCCGGTGAGAGGATGGCGGGAGCTCCGGAAATGCCACCACTTCAGCGGTTGGACACTGATCCGCAGTCGGCTTCACAGGCTACGCCACCGGATGTAATGGGCGGTGGTGGAGAAGCAGCAGCTTTAGTGGGGATGTCTTCGCCCGCAGCGATGCGTGGAGTGGCGAAGGGCGCTGGCGCAACGGGAGCCGCAGCGCTGAAAGTAGCCAGACCGTTAGAGCAGCCATTACGGGAATCCGCACTTCGCTCTTACGAGCGGGCGCTCGGCGCAACCAAGGAACGCAACAAGTTCTCCGCTCAGGAAAAGGTAGCGCCGGGGCTTATTGATCGTGGAGTTGTGGTCGCCACACGGAAGGGGTTGCAGCAGAAGGCCACGGCCCATGTCAATTCACTTGGAGCTGCAATCGATGAGGCCTGGCGAAGTCTTCCAGAAGGGGAAGCGCTGCCTACGAAACCCATCCAGGATGCGCTGAGCAATTATGCCAGCAAAGAATTCATGATGGCCGAGAACGGCAAATCTGTTCCGATGGGAACGCAAGGCAATATCGGAGTCCAGCGCACTCGCGTTCTGCAACGGTCCATAGATGCGGCATCCAAGCCCGACCCGATAACTGGTGAAAAAGTGATCTCTACGGAAAACCTGCTGAAGTTGCGAAGGTTTTCCGATAAGATCGCCTCTCGCGCTGGATCGTATGATGGGAAGTCGCTAGCTGATCAGAGCACTGCTGCGATCCATGAGGAACTGGCCAACGCGGCACGTAGCGAATTAGCGAAGAGCCACCCAGACATCGCCAAACTGAACGCTGAGTTTTCATTCTGGAAGAGCACGAAACAGGTAATAGACGATACATTGCTACGTACTGGGCCGCAGGCTAAACCGCTGGGAGAAATGATTGCTGGCGCTGCTGGCGGTACAGCGGGCTACATGAGCCACGGTATCCCAGGTGGAGTTTTGTTCGGGGTTGCCGTACCCACGCTAATCAAGTTCATGCGGAGTCCTGCGTGGCAGACCACATCGGCAGTGGCAAAGTCGAAGATCGCCGATCTGATCGCTGCGCAGAAACCGGCAGAGGCTGAGGTGGTTGTTCGTGGTCTGTTGGAAGCACCAACCCGCAAAATGCCACCAGTAGCGGACACAAGCGGACCTATAGGGCCGTCGAGCGGGCCTATCCCATCGTTGGGGCATGACGTTGGGGCGCGAACTCTGCCAGCACCTTCGCGAGTTCAGAGCGGAGGGTTCGCGGTGGAAGACATGGTGCCTATTCGCAACGCCGAAGGGAATATCGAATACGTTGCACCATGGACGTTGCAGAAGACAAAATATCCGCTTCGCACTCAGCCAGAACCTTCTCCTATTTCTCGGCTTGACAAGGAAGCATCGGCAGCGCCGCGCTCGCTTGCGCGGCCGGACGATCTTCCCGCTGCTATCCGCGAAGAGTTCGCGCGGACAGAAGGATGGGGCCGGTCAGTCCCGGCATCGCTTCCGCAGATCAAAAAGGCTTTGGCGGATCGTGGATTCAGTCCTCAGCAAATTGACAAAGAAGTGGTGCGCATGGCCGATTCAGGGGAAATCAATCTTGTAACGCATGATCATGGTCCGGCACTGTCAGCGGAAGAGCAAGCGGGATTAGTGCATGACCCTACCACAAAGGATTACCACGGAAGGCCAGCGTATTACGTGGCCGCAACGAAGCGGTAAAGGATAAAACCATCATGAACAATCTCATCGCATTGCTGATCGCGTGCGGGCTCGTGTACGCGCAAGATGGAGCTACCGTTATCATCGGGAAGGGGCCGCAGAATTACCCCTATCAGCGCATATATGGCTACAGCGGAAGCAATCTTGTGTACATATGCAAGGCGAGGGCCGTTAGCAACTCTAGGGCTTCGACCTCAATCAGCATCACTGCCGCCACCAACGCTAATCCGGTCGTGCTGACGAGCGTTGGGCATGGATTCCACGCTAATTCCAGACCATCCATAACGATCAGTGGTGGGACTGGCAATTGGACTGCGATAAACGGGACCTTTGCGGCCACCATTTTGAGTGCTGACACTTTCAGCATAGCCGTCAATTCCACGAGTATAGGGGCGCTGGCTGGAACCATAAAGTTTACCACCACAGCCCCCCGAACTACCGTTGCGGAATGGGAGGTTGAGGTGTTCGCTTACGATGGCTCTGGGAATATGATTTGGGGTGGATATTTGAACGGACGATCATCTTCACAGAAGTGCAGCGAAGCCGCACTAACTACAACTAACTGGCAATAGATTTAATTTATGACGCGCGTCTCCTGCCTGCACGTATTGCCCATATTAGCGATGGGCTTACGTTCAGTAGGTTAGATAGTTTACTATTATTTACTCCACTCGCCCCAGGGCTTCTGATGAACGCAACTTGCTCATTAGTGAGCTTGCATCCGACGTGTTCTTCTCCGTATTTAGGGCTGCGAGGTGGAGCGCTCCCGCGTTTTTTCGCCCACATGTCCCTAGCGTTATCTGCCTGAGTTCCAAGGAACAGATGGCTCGGGTTGCAGCAAGGCGGATTGTCGCAGCGGTGCAGAACCTCAAGGTCATCAGGAATAGGACCGTTATGCAATTCCCAGGAAACCCTATGCGCTCTGGCGCACCGATTGTTTACGGAAATCTGTCCGTAGCCGAATGTCGCCCTGCTCCCGCTATACTCCCAACATCCATTGGCGTTCACGCGCAGTTTGGAAAGAAGTCTCGTTTTAAGAACGTCCTTCGCCCGTTGCTTGCGGGATTTAAAGTAGCAAGCCAGCGAGCAATATTTCCCTGGAAGGCGATTCCCTTGCGGCTTGAACAGACTTCCACAAACCTTACACGGTCTTTTTTGTATTGGCTTACGCGTGTTACGCTTGAATCGCATGTCGGCCCCTCCTTTGGGCTGATACGCATGGCCGTTGGCGGTGCGCTAACGCCGCCTCGGCCACTTCCCATTCTAACCCCAGGGCAGTCAGGAGTCACCAAAAATGCGTAAGGCAATCATTTGCCTAATGGGAGCCGCACTATCCTTGCCTGCCGTAACCACGGTAACAGGCACATTCAGGGACGGCACTGGTGCGCTGAGATCCGGGGCTGTATACATCTCCTGGCCGCGCTATACCCTGCCTAGTTCCTCAGTCGTGGCGGCGGGGAGCACGTCTTCATCCATTGTCGCTGGTGCGCTGAGCGTAGCGTTGAACCCTAGCGATACTGCTGTTAGCGGTGGGCGCACTGGATTCTATTTTACGGTTAGGTATTCCTGGGAAACCAGCAAGGCTTATGCGTGGCGTGTGCCGACATCTCCCTCTACGGTAGACGTGACAGCCGTCGAAACTGACGTTCCGGCCAACGGGAGTGCTGTGTTGCCATCCATTGCGCTGACTCAGATCGGGCAAGGCGGAGCGACTAGTGGGCAGGTCATCGGGTGGAATGGGGCAACGTGGTATCCCGCATCTGTTCTGGTGGACCCGACCAGCGCGAGCGGTGATCTGATATACCGCAACGCCAGCGGGTCCCTGACAAGATTCGCTGCGCCTACCAGCGGAACGTACTGCATTACCTGGACGGCGGGCGTGCCGTCATGGTCCGCGTGTGCGGGCGGGGGCGTGGGCGGGTCCGGCAACGTGATTGGTCCAGGTTCCAGCGTGTCCGGGAATGTGGCATCGTTTAATGGCACTGACGGAGCAGTGATTCAAGATACGGGTATCGCTTCTACTAGCATCGTGACGGCCACCGGCACGCTCACCAGCGGGCAGTTGCTATTCGGTGCAGGTAGCAAGGCCGTCGTAGTCGGCAATTTGAGCGGCGACGTGACTACCAGTGGGTCGGGTGCTACGTCGATTGCATCGGGCGTGGTGACGTTGGCTAAGATGTCGGCGGGTGTGCTGTCGGGGAACGGCACAAAGCTTGCCACGAGCACGGGGACGTTAACCAGTGGCAATGTGGCAAGCATTGACGCAAACGGCAATTACGTAGCGTCTGGCACAGCAGTAGCGGCACTCGTGCTGACCAGCGGCTCATACTCCAACCCTTCATGGATTACCGCGTTGGCGTGGTCGAAGATTACCAGCGCTCCTGCCATCACAGGAGAAACGGCGACCACAACGCCCACTGCTGGAGCGATTCCCAAAGCGGACGGATCGGGAAAGATTGATGCAAACTGGCTGCCAGCCGCATCGGCGGAGAATCCGTATTCGGTCAACGTTGCCGGATGGGCATCATCGGGTTCCGAGACGGTTACGGAAGCGACTCACGCGCGCGGTGTCTACGCAAACGGACAGTGCCTCGTGGACAACGGGACGAAGGATGAGGTAGTGGCATGCAAGGTGGAACGGTCCGAGAGTAACGGGGATCTCACGTTCACGTACACCACGAAGCCAGATTTCGTGCTGATTTTCCGTGGTGAAAAAGCACAAGGTCCGCAAGGCCCGACCGGCCCAACGGGACCAGGCATCGGCGCATTGCTGACCACCAAGGGAGACATAGCGGGCTATAGCACCGCTGCCGCGAGAGTTCCGATTGGTGCGGACAACAAAGTCCTCATGGCCGATTCGGCTCAAGCGCTGGGGCTAAAATGGGCAGACCCTCCGGGCGGGGTTTCAGTCTGCTCTGCCACCGGGACAACGTCGTTGACTTGTACCCCATCGCCAACTCTGTTAGCTTGCGGAACGGGAACCACGATGGTGTTGATTCCAGGGTCTACTACCACCGGAGCGGTAACGCTAAGTGCAACTGGGTGTACCTCATCTATCTCGGTTTTGCGCGGCGCAACTGGGTTAGTGAATGGAGAACTACGGGCTAACATTCCATACCTCATCGTGCGCACGGCGACGGGCTGGAGACTGGTAGCGGATGATGCGGTACCGGGTGGTAGCGGAGCGTTGACGAAGGTCTACACGACCAGCCCGCCAACATGGGATGTGACTACTGGCCTGTTTGCCGTGCTCACTGGAGGGAACGCCTTAACCGGATCGCACGACTTCAGCGGAGCATCAAAAGTGGTACTTCCTAATTGCACAATCGCTGCGTTGCCGGGTTCTCCATCTCTCGGCCAGGTTTGCTACTTCACCGATGCCGCGAGCACTTCGGATTGTGTCACTGGAAGCGGGACCGCAAAGTCTTTATGCGCGTACAATGGATCGGCGTGGGCCAAGCCGTGAGAATAGCGTCCTTACTTTTAATTGCAGCATCTGCTTGGGCTCAGCCAGTGCCGTCCAGTGCCGTGGTGATCCAAACCACCCACAGCACGATCTACGGGAGCGTGGTGGCGAGCGAAGCGCCCTACGCCATGCGGGTGCGGTATGGCGAGACTGCATCCTATGAGGCTGGCGCGGGTGGCGGCATCCAGGGCCAGTACACTGCGATCCACTATCCCACTGACGGCTTGTATCGGTGGGCCATTGCTGGGCTGAAGTCCAGCACGCTCACCTATGGGTGCGTGGAGATGTCGGCGGATGCCGTTACGTGGTCCGCATGCGCCACGTTCACCAGCACCACAGCCGCTCTGCCAGCGGTTCATCCAGCACTGCCCATCGCGGCTACGGAAGTTTCCACTACGCGGGCGGATTGGAGTGGCTGGAACCAGTTCCCCGCTAACCCATCCTGTAGCGATATCGCAGCTCAGATTAGCGCTGCTGAAGCAAATCGAGCATTAGGAAACAATAGCCTTGTCATTCTGAAAGAGGGCGTTACATGCCCTACGATATCCCTACCTCCCACCTCTGGATGGGTGGCTGTTTCAGCGAGCGCAGCCACTAATCAGATTGCTAAGACCGGACACGGATACTCGTCGAACCAGAAACTTCGATTCTCCACTTCGGTCAATTACACGGCAATGCCGGGTGG